>ENA-UOUL01000294-UOUL01000294.1-bioreactor-metagenome-genome-assembly--contig:-NODE-294-length-87202-cov-5.852763_pt1 | contig 87202 bp, 63 predicted proteins | sample MGYA00249838_ERZ747220 | MGnify/ENA primary metagenome ERZ747220 (study PRJEB28778, sample SAMN05720191) | bioreactor metagenome | isolation source: Anaerobic biogas reactor | place: USA:Washington... | reverse complement strand
CGAAAAGGAGCGCAGCGCGCTGCGGACCCTGCGTGGCGACTTCGGCGAGATGCCGGGCGACATGCACCCAGACCAGAAGGTGGAGCGTGCGCTGCAAGTGGCCGGCTTGCCGACCGGCTAACGCGGCTGAAGGCTTGCTGAAGGTTATCGAAATCAGTGTGGCCGGCCGCGCGCATCGTGGGGGCGGGGTTCTTACCTGAGTGCGGCGCAGCCGGCGCTTTGCTCTCCCATGCCGCTTTCGATCCCGAAAGGCCCAGACCAGAATTCCCTCAAATTCGACCCGTCAGCATGTTTTGGCCGGGACCTACTCTGCATAATTCAGCCGGCACTTGCTCCAACCGCCGCCCCACGTTTCAATTCCTTTCTGTGCGGTCAGTGCGGGAGGTTCGGAATGCGAGTGGACAGAATGCGCTTGCCTTTGCGGCTTTGTGGGACCGGCTTTCGAGCGGTCCGCACCGTGGTCCCGGTTTTCGGCCTGGTGCTCGTCTTGGGTGGCTGCGGGGCGGGGCGGTTCGGTAGCGAGCTGGAGGATCGCCCGAAGCCGCTGCCGGTGCGGCGCGCCGAGGGCATAACGCTGCACATTCCGGCCGAGCAACCGTTTTCGATCGCGCTGCCGCAGTCCAGCCGGCAAGCCGGGCTGGGCGGGACCGCCCAGTCTGACGCCACCGTCACGCCGACGGGCAATGCTGACGCGTGGGCGGAAGTCACCAGCGGCGGGCAGGCCAGCGGGCTCTTTCAGCTCGGGCATTCTTTCGCGAACGAGACCGGGCAGGTGGCCGACTTTGAGTTCGTCATACGACTGGGGTACGCCTACAGCGCCTCGGCCACGCCCGAGACCGCCTTCGCCGACGCCAAAGTCGGCTTGAAACTATATGCACGCACCAACATGGGCCGGCTGGTGCGGGACATCACGCTGTTTACGCACGAGACCTCGAATGGCCCGGCGCAAGGGACAGCCAGCGCATCGTCGCAGTTCACGCTGACGCTGCTGCCCAATGAAGCGGTCAACGTCTTCATCGCCGGACAGGCGGCGGTGGACATTCGCGAGCAGCGTTCGGGGGCGGGGCGTGTGAGTGTGTCCAACCTGGCCATGGATGTGACGATTCGTCCGTCCGCGAGCGCGCCGCGCTTTACGCCGGGGTTCGTGCCGCAGACGGGGGCAGGCGCCGGGCAGCCATAGTCATGGATCGCGCCGCCGCCGCCGAGCGTATCGCCGTCTTGCGGGCCGAGATTCAGCGGCACGACCACTTGTACTACGTTGAGGCCCAGCCGGAAATCAGTGATGAGCATTACGACGCTCTGCTGCGCGAACTGGCCGAGCTGGAGCTGCAATTTCCGGATTTGATCACGCCCGACTCGCCAACGCAGCGGGTGGGGGAGCGGCCGCTGGAGGGCTTCGAGCACGTCGAGCACGCCGTGCCCATGCTCTCGGTCGACAACACGTATTCGCCCGATGAACTGCGGGCGTTTGATCAGCGCGTGCGGCGCACGCTGGGGGTTGAGACGGTCGCGTACGCGGTGGACCCGAAGATCGACGGCGTGGCGGTTTCACTACGCTACGAAGACGGCTCGTTCGTACGCGGGGCGACGCGCGGCGACGGGCGCGTCGGCGATGACATCACCCAGAACCTGCGCGTAATCCGCAGTGTGCCGTTGCGGCTACGCGGCAGCGGTTGGCCGCATATTGTGGAGGCGCGCGGTGAAGTCTATTGGCCGCGGCCGGACTTCGACGAGAACAATCGCCGCCTGGCAAAGGCGGGCAAAACACCGTTTGCCAACCCGCGCAACGCGACGGCCGGGACGCTGAAACAGCTTGATCCGCGGATTGTCGCGCGGCGCGGACTGGCATTCACGGCGCACAGCTTCGGCTTAATCGATCCGTCGCCCGCGGACGTTACTAAGTCGATGCAGCTCTACGAGCGTTTCCGCGAATGGGGCCTGCCGATCAGCCGGTATTTGCGGCTATGCACCGGGGTTGAAGAGGTAATCGCCTTTGTCGAAGAGTGGGACTCGCAGCGGAAGCAGCTCGACTTCGATACTGACGGGCTGGTGATAAAGGTCGATGATCTGGAGCAGCGGAAGCGGCTGGGCTCGACCAGCAAGTCGCCGCGCTGGTGCATCGCTTACAAGTACGCCACCGAGCAAGCGACCACGCGCGTGTTATCAGTGGGTATGCACGTCGGAAAAATGGGGACGATCACGCCCGTGGCGAACCTGGAGCCGGTGCTGGTCGCCGGCACGACCGTGCGGCGGGCGACGCTGCACAATTTTGACCAGGTGCGGCGGCTGGACGTGCGCGAGGGCGACACGGTCACGGTCGAGAAGGCGGGCGAAATAATTCCGCAGGTAATGGCGGTCAACACGGCCGTCCGGCCCAAGACGGCTGAGCCGGTGAAGCCGCCGGAGCGTTGTCCGGAATGCGGCGGCGAAGTGCAACAGGATGAGGGGGGCGTGTACCTGCGTTGCATCAATCCCGAGTGCCCGGCGCAGCGATTCGAGCGGCTGAAATTTTTCTGTGGCCGCGACCAGATGGACATCGCGCTCCTGGGGGAAGTGATGGTCGGGAAGCTGCTCGAGGCGGGCCTGTTACATTCGTACGCGGACATTTACCGGCTGGAGCAGCGCCGGGATGAAGTGCGCTGCCTGGTGATCGAGCAGCAGCGAAAAACGGATGGCGGCGCCAAGACGGTGCGGGTCGAATTCGGCGAGAAACGGACCGCGACGCTGCTGAAGGGCATCGAAGAGAGTAAATCGCGCCCGCTTTCACGCGTACTGACGGCGCTGGGCATTCGCCATGTCGGTGCGAACACCGCGGAATTGCTGGCTGAACATTTCGGAACCATGGATGCGATCGCCGCGGCGACGGAGGAGTCGCTGCAGGAAGTCGCGGGGATCGGGCCGGAAGTGGCGGCCTCGGTCGTGAAGTGGTTTTCGAGTGAGGCCGGCCGCAAGACCATCGCCGAGCTGAAGGCGGTGGGCGTGAACATGACGCAGCCGAAACGCCGGCGTGCCGCGGGCGAGCTGCCGCTTGCCGGCAAGACCGTGGTCGTCACCGGAACGCTGGCCAATTACGACCGCAAGCAGATCGAGCAACGGATAAAGGACCTGGGCGGCAAGGTCAGCAGTAGCGTCAGCAAGAACACCGATTTTGTGCTGGCGGGCGAGGCGCCTGGCAGCAAGCTGGACAAGGCCCAAGCGCTGGGCGTCAAAGTGCTGAGCGAAGCCGACTTCGAGGCGCTCATTCGGTCGTAGCCGATTCAGCATTTCGCCAATTTGCCCCGCTCTTTTCTGCGTAAAATCATTGGGTTGTCTTAGCGCATGGGGTTTCGTTAGCCCATGGTCAAACCCATGATCGAGGCGTGCGACATAACTTGGCTGAACGCCTACTTAGCGCTGAGCGGCTGCATCCCGCCCGAGCGTTTGCCGGCCGAGGCGTTGCGTTTGGGCATCGACCGGATCGTGGACGTCCGGGCCGAATGTTGTGACGACGCGATCGCCCTGCGGCGCTGCGGAATTGAGCTGCTGCACCTGCCCACGCCGGACAAGCAAGCCATCAGCCCTGAAATGTTGCAGCGCGGCGTAAGGTGGGTAATCGGCTCGTTGCGCGACCGGCGGCGAGTTCTCATTCACTGCCAGCACGGTGTTGGGCGCAGCGCGCTACTGGCCGCGTGCACGCTGGTTGCTTTGGGGATGGACTGCCGGGAGGCGTTGCAGGTACTCAAGCGGCGGCGGCCGACCATTGCTCCCAGCCCGGAGCAACTGCAAGCGTTACTCGATTTCGCCGCGAAATCCGCCGAAACGCCGGCCCCGGGCAAGCCGGCCACATTGGACGACCTGTTCCAAATCGCTTACGCCGGGCTGGAGGTCGGCTAAGCCGCGTCTGCTATGCGCCCGCCTTCAGACGCTCCGCCTTCTCCGCCGCCTGCTCGATAGCGCCGACGTACATGAATGCCTGCTCGGGCAAATGGTCCCATTTGCCCTCGCACAATTCTTTGAAGCTGCGGATCGTGTCCGCCTTGGATGTATAGTTGCCCGGAAAACCAGTGAACGTTTCGGCCACGAAGAACGGCTGCGACAGAAACCGCTCGATCTTGCGAGCGCGGGCCACGACCAGCTTGTCCTCTTCCGAAAGTTCCTCGACGCCCAAAATCGCAATGATGTCTTGCAGGCTCTTGTATCGCTGCAGGATCTCCTGCACACGCCGCGCGATGGCATAGTGCTCTTCGCCGACAACGGCCGGGTCAAGAATGCGGCTCGAAGAGGCCAGCGGGTCGATCGCCGGGTAAATACCCTTTTCGGAAATCGAACGCTCGAGCACGATGAACGCATCCAGGTGCGTGAACGTCGTCGCCGGGGCGGGGTCGGTCAGGTCGTCGGCCGGAACGTAAACCGCCTGCACCGACGTGACAGCCCCCTGACGCGTAGACGTAATCCGCTCCTGAAGTTCGCCCATCTCGGTGCCCAGCGTCGGCTGATAGCCTACGGCCGATGGCATGCGGCCGAGCAAGGCCGAGACTTCCGAGCCGGCCTGCGAGAAACGGAAAATGTTGTCGATGAACAGCAGCGTGTCGGCGCCGCTCTCGTCGCGGAAGTACTCGGCCATGGTCAAGGCGCTCAAGGCGGCCCGCAGGCGCGAGCCGGGCGGCTCATTCATCTGGCCGAACACCATGGCGGTCTGATCGATGACCGATCTGCCGGTGTCGCCGATTTTGGCCTGTTGCATTTCGAGCCAAAGGTCGTTGCCTTCGCGGGTACGCTCACCGACGCCGGCGAAGACGGAGTAGCCGCCATGCTGCGTGGCGATGCGGGCGATCAACTCCTGAATGACGACCGTTTTTCCCAGGCCGGCGCCGCCGAACAGCCCGATTTTCCCGCCGCGCACGAACGGCACCAGCAGGTCGATGACTTTGATGCCGGTCTCGAACTGCTCGGTCTTGGGCGTAAGGTCCGCGAATTCGGGCGGGTCGTGGTGAATGGGGCGCCAGTCACTGGTTTCCACGGGGCCACGGCCGTCGACCGGCTCGCCCACGAGGTTGAAGACGCGCCCCAGCGTAGCCGGTCCGACGGGAACTTTGATCGGGGCGCCGGTGTCGAGAATCTTCGACCCGCGCACCAGGCCGTCGGTGCTGCCGAGGGCGATCGCGCGAACCCGTCCGCCGCCAAGCTGCTGGGCGACCTCGCACCAGAGCGTTTCCTCAACCTCCGTGTCGCCCACGGGCCGGCGCACCTTTACTTGCAGCGCGTTATAGATTTTTGGCAGACGCTTCTCGCCGAATTCCGCATCGAGAGTGGAACCGATTACTTGAGAAACTCTGCCCCAGTTTTCGCCGTCAACTACCATAGCCATCTCACTTGACTGCTTCTGCGCCGCCGACGATGTCCGCGAGCTCCAGCGTAATCTGGGCCTGGCGGGCGCGGTTGTACTGCCTGGTCAAATACTTGATCATGTCCCCGGCTGCCTCAGTGGCGGCTTTCATCGCCACCATGCGCGCCACTTGTTCGCTCAGCAGGGCGTCATTAAAGCATTGGAATAGAACTGTCTTGACGGTTTCCGGCACAAGCCGCGCCAGCAGTTCCGGAGCGGGCGGGGAAAACTCGAATTCAGCGGCCTGCGCGCGGGCGGCCTCTGATTCAGGCGCGCTGGGCGGCTCAATCGGCAACAATTGGAGCGCCGCCGGACGTTGGCTCGCCATCGAGTGAAACCGCATGTACGCGACGTCGACCCGCGCTATTTCCCCATTTCGATAGGCATTCATGTACCGTTCGGCCATCTCAGCCACGCGCGCAAAGGCGATCCGGTCGTCAACGTCGGTAATGCGCGCCGTGATCGGAAAACCCAGAAAGCGGAAGTAGGCGATGCCTTTTTTCCCGACCACTTCCAAATCCGGCGTAATGCCGGCCTGCACCAGTTCGGCGCGGCGGTGAATCGCCGTTCGCAGAACCGAGGCGTTGTACGCTCCGGCCAGGCCGCGATTCGACGTAATCACGAGCATGAGGCTGCGCGGGACGCCCGCATTGGGCTTGAGCAACGGGTCATCCAGCCCGGCCTGCTGTGCCACACTCGCGAGCATCTCTCTTATATGCGCCGTGTACGGCTGTGTCGCCGTAGCGCGCTGGTATGCTTTCTGGTAGCGCGCCGTGGCGATAAGCTGCATCGTCTCCGTAATCTTACGGATGTTCTGCACGGCCCGCCGGCGCTTGACTACCGCGCGCGCTTTAGCCATGGCTGGACGCCCCGGCCTTCTTCAAATTCGAGAGAAATGCCGCCTTGCACTGCTTCACGATCTCCTTCAGCCGTTCGTCCAGCTCATCCGTCCACTTGTCCTTGAGCACCCGCTCGCGCAGCTCTGGGTACTCGTCGCGATAGTACTTCAGCAACTCCTGCTCGAATGGCCGCACCTGGTCCAGCGGCAGGTCGTCCAGGAAGCCGCGCACGCCCGCGTGGATGGAGAGTATCTCGTCGGCCACGTGCATCGGTTCGTATTGGGGTTGCTTCAGCAGCTCCACCATGCGGCGCCCGCGGTCCAGCGAACGTTGCGTGGCCGCGTCCAACTCAGTGCCAAGCTGAGCAAACGCCTCCAGTTCCCGGAACGCCGCCAGGTCCAGACGCAGCGAACCCGCGATCTTCTTCATTGCCCCTACCTGGGCCTTGCCGCCCACCCGGCTGACGCTGATACCAACGTTGATCGCCGGGCGCACGCCGGCGAAGAACAGATCCGGCTCCAGGTAGATTTGCCCGTCGGTAATCGAGATTACGTTCGTGGGGATGTACGCCGAAACCTCGCCTTCGAGCGTTTCGATGATCGGCAGGGCGGTCAAGCTGCCGCCGCTGCCGGGAACCTTTCGTACTTCCAGTCGATCCCTGTCAGGCAGCGCCTCCAGATCCGATTTCAAGGCTTCGAGGTCCTGCTCGCCTTTATAAACCTTGTTGTTGACGCCTTGCTTCGTCTCAGGCGGAGCCGTCTTGGGCACAATGATCCGCAGCTCGGCGAGTTTGCACGCCCGTTCCAGCAGCCGGCTGTGCAGGTAGAACACGTCACCCGGGTATGCCTCGCGCCCGGGCGGCCGCCGAAGCAGCAGTGAGAGCTGCCGGTAAGACTGGGCCTGTTTCGAAAGATCGTCGTAGACGCACAGCGTGGCCCGGCCATGCTCGTACATAAAGTACTCGGCCATGGCGCAGCCCGCGTACGGCGCGATGTATTGCAGCGGAGCCGGGTCAGAGGCGCCGGCCGTCACCACGATGGTGTAGTCCATCGCATTATGCTTGCGCAATGTCTCGACGATGCTGGCGACGGTGGATTCCTTTTGCCCGATGGCGACGTAGACGCAAATCACGTCTCCGCCGCGCTGGTTCAAAATGGTGTCGATCGCGATGGCCGTCTTGCCGGTCTTGCGGTCGCCGATGATCAGCTCGCGCTGCCCGCGACCGATGGGAATCATGCTGTCGATGGCCTTCACGCCGGTTTGCAGCGGCTCGTTTACCGGCTGACGCTCGGCGATGCCGGGCGCGATGATTTCGAGCGGCCGGCGGTGAGGCGAGATGATCGGGCCCTTGTTATCCAGCGGGCGGCCCAGCGGATCAACCACGCGTCCGACGATCGCATCGCCCACGGGCACGCTCAGCAGACGGCCGGTGGCGCGCACCTCGTCGCCTTCCTCGATATCGATGTAATCGCCCAGCACGACCGTGCCGATCGAATTTTCTTCCAAGTTGAAGACCAGTCCGACGGCGCCGTTCTCGAATTCGAGCATCTCGCCGGCCATCGCCTGCGGTAGCCCGAAGACGCGGGCCACGCCGTCGCCGACCTCCAGCACGCGCCCCACCTGGGACACGTCCATCGCGGTGCGGTAACGGCTGATCTCTTCTCTTATGACGCTGGCGATCTCGTCTGCTTTGAATTTCATTAGAAGCTCTCAGCTTTCAAGCTATCAACTAGCGGTCCGCAGAGCGAACCTGCACTGGGCGATCACTGCTCAGGTGACGCCAATCTTCAAACCGCGACTGCTGCGCTCCAGCAGCCGGCGGCGCAAGGCGTCCAGGTTGTGGCGGACAGAGTCATCGTAACGGTAGCCTCCCACTTCGAGCACCAGCCCGCCGATGATGCTCGGGTCGATCCGATAGTCCATCAGCGGTTGCCTGCCGGTGAGCTGCGCCGCCAAAGTCTGCACATCCGCCTGCTCCACCCCGGAAAGTTCAACGGCGCTGATGGCCTGCACCTCGACCTGGCCGCGATCCTCCTCGATGCGCAGCACGAACGCCCGCAAAAGCTGCGGCAGCAGCCCGATTCGCCCATGCTGGTTCATCACCTGAAGGGTGTCGAGCAGCGCGTCGTCCACCCGCCCGCGAAACATGCGCTCCAGGCTGCGCTCACGCTCGTCGTCGTCTATCACCTGGGAACTCAGGAATTCGGCGAACTGCGGCTCCTGCACCTGGATGGATGCAAGCTCCTGCAGCTCAGCACCGATTTTGTCGATCGTGCCGGCCGCTTTGGCCAGGTCGAACAGGGCGTCTGCGTAAACCTTCGCGATGTCGCTGCCTTTGATCGTCATGCCATTTCATCTTCCACTGCGCCGGCCGGTGAGCCGCCGGCGGCCTCAGTTTGCAAGCCGCGGCCTGCTACTGCTTGATCTTCGCCCGGTCTGCCGACCGCATCCGGTCCAGAGATTCGGCTATCAGCCGCCGATGATCGGACGGCGACAGCTCCTTTCGCACAATCCCGCCCGCGAGTCTTACCGCCAGTTCGGCCGTCTGATCGTAAAGTTCCTTGACTGCGGCATCAGTCGCCAGGCGGATTTCGCGCCGCGCCCGCTCGATCATTTCGTTGGCCTGCTGGCGCGCCTCGTCCTGGATGCGGCGCCGCACAACTTCACCGTCGCGGCGACCCTCTTCGACAATGGCGGACGCTTCTTGCCGGGCCTTCTCCAAGCGGGCCTGGTATTCCTTGAGCAGTCCCTCGGCCGCCTCACGCTCGCGCCGCGCCGCTTCGAGCGATTCGCGGATGTTGCGTTCGCGCTCCTTCAGCACGGTCAACAGCGGCTTCCAGGCGAACTTGCCCAGAATGTATACCACCAGCCCGAAGATGATGAGCGTCAGGATGAAATTGCCGATGTCGGCGTTGAAGATGTTGGTCTCTTCACCGTGTTCGGCCGCCCACGCCAGCGGCGCCCCGCCAAAGAGCAGGGCGCTGGCTAACATGGGCATCGGGTACCGCTTAAGCAAAATCTTCTCCTTCGGGAGCTGTTTCTCTGCCGCCTCGCGGCCGCCGGGGCTCTCAAGCCGCCTCTGTACCCGGCGCTGACCCGCGCCGGTGCAGATTCTCATCCAATGAATAGCGCCAGCATGGCTACTACTACGCCAAAGAGCGTGGCGCCTTCAATCATCGCGGCCGTGATGATCATGGCCGTGTTGATCGTGCCGGCGCTTTCCGGCTGGCGCGCCATGGATTCCACCGCACTGCCGCCGATGCGCCCAATCCCCGCCGCTCCACCGATTAGCACCAATCCCGCCCCGATCCCCGCGCCCAGCGCCTTTAAGCCAGGATCGCCAAAGATCGGCTTGCTGACGGCCGCGCCCGCGTCCGCGGGTTCGGCCGCGCTGACCGGAACCGCGCTAAGCGTCGCCAGCACCAGCCCCGCAACTGCAATTATCCTGATAGACCGCATAATTACCACCTCGCTGTGTGTGCATGCCGGCGGTGGGGCCGCCCGGCTCTTGTCCAAAGATCGCCATCGCGTATTCCAGCCTTACGGCCCGTTACCCCACTTACCGGGCATGGCGAGTAATGTTCGTTTCGCTGCTCGTGCCTCAAGCGCTCAGGCTCCCTCAGAAGCTGGTTTTTCGGGGTGTTCGGCCGTCGCGTGCAGATCAGCATGGGCTTCGGCCGCGTGCTCCGCGTGTTCAGCGTGCAGGACCACCGCCTGCCCGATGAACGTGGCACTGAGGAACGCGAAAATAAACGCCTGTAGCACTGCCACTAACAACTCCAGGCAGTATATGAAACCGCTGCCGAGCACAACCAGCCCAGCGACGCCTGATCCCCAACCCGCCCCCAACGCCGCCCACGCCATCCCCGTCAGGCCCAGCAGAACCGCCAGCAGAATATGGCCGGCGATCATATTCGCGAAGAGACGCATGGCCAGCGCGAACGTCTTCGCGATCAGTCCGACCACTTCGAGCACCGCAATCATGGGCGCCAGCAGCGGCGGCCCCATGAAGAAATGCCGGATGTAGCCCCAGCCCTGCAGCCGCAAGCCGTTGATTATGATCATGCCCAAGGTGCAGATTGCCAGAGCGGCCGTTACGCCAATATTGCCAGTCGCGGTCCCGCCCAGGCCGCTGACACCCAGCGGCCGGGTCCAGTCGCTCAGCGGTATCAGCCCCAACAAATTGCAGGTCAGGACGAAGAAAAACGCCGACCAGACATAGGGCACGAACCGGTCCGTGTGGGGGCCCAGCGCCGGCCGGGCCACATGTTCGCGAAGCAGGCCACAGATCGCCTCAATCGCATTGCCGACGCCGCGCGGTACGAACCGGCCGATCGGGTCATCGCCGGCGCGCTTCCGCACGAAGCGCGGCAGCAGGGTCACAACCAGAACGGCTGCGATTACCTGCATGATCATGTGGTTGCTCAGGATCGTGAACTGGTCGAAGAACGGTATGTCCCACGGCAGGTGCGGCGCCCAAATGCGGTGCTGCACGACGTGTTCGAGAGGATTCAATTGTCCCAGGCACAGACCGGTCACGCACTTGTCCTCGCATTCGACCGGGTCAGCCGGACCAGGCCGATGGTGTCGATGGTCATCAGGACCAGGTAGGCGATTACGACCCAAACCGCCAGTCCAACCGGCGGCAGCATTCGACTCAGCAGGGCGGCCAACGTTAGGCCGAGCGTCAGGACGAACCGTAGGCCCATTCCGATCAGTACTCCGGTGACCTGGGCCCGCGGACTTCCCGCTGCCCATATTATCGGTGGCGCCAGTCCCGCAAGCGCAGCTACCAGCGCTATGCCCAGCCCCACCGCCATCGCCACGAGCGCCGGCTCTCCGCCCATGGCCCGCGTCGGGAGGTATCCGACTGCGACCAGCAGCAGCACGCCGCCCAGGGAGAATGCGGCTAGACGCCCGTAGGCGCTTGCCGGGCCGAATGTGCGTGGGCTATCGGTGATCACGGCGGTCGAACTCGTCCTGCCCGCCGCGCCGGGCGGGACCATCCTGGTTCATCTTCAGCGCTGCACGAATGAAATTGTATAGCCCGCCTACGACTCCCAGCCCGGCTCCAACGAGTACGCCGACCGGTCCGGTGCCAAAATGGTGATCGAACCACAGGCCCACCAGCGTCAGGCCGACGATCGCCGCTGCCAACTCCAGGCCGAGGCTCGCGTAGCGTAGCGGGCTGGGATTCGGGCGGTCTTCCCGGCTCTGGTCGTTATTGGCGGAGATTTCGATATCCTTTGGCCGGCACGTTCGGCCTCGGACCGCGCCGGCGCCTTGTACCCATCCGCAGCACGAACGAGGCGCATTTAGCCGGTTCGGAGCCAATACGTCAAGCACGCCAGACGGTTAAGGGCGCCGACGATGCCGGCGGCCTGGGGGTCCGAACTGGAAACCGAGGGCTGACAGCGTCATTCCGGACAGGGTTTGAGTGTGGCACGGTCGTTTCGCGAGCTCCCGCATCGCTGACTGCGGGTCCGGGTTGAGTGGGCCGGCAAGCGGTTCCCAGTGTGCGAACATCCGATAACCGACTCAAGTGACGGTCGCCGCCGGGCTGGCTTCGTACGCGGGCGGTGCTTCGAGCATCCGTCGGGCCTCGTCCAGTTGCTTGTGCCTGCCTACCAGTACCAATACGTCGCCGGCTTGCAGGCGGAAGTCGGGTTGGGGCGCGGGAAAGGGCTGGCCGGAGCGCGTTAACGCCACAATCGTCGCTCCTGTTCGGGCGCGCAGGTCGAGTTCGCGGATGGTCTTGCCCTCCGCCGGGCTGCCGGCCTGCAGCAAAAAGACCTGCGTCACGGCGGCTTCGAGAATTTGCAGCCACTCGGTCCGCAGAGCCGGATCGGTCGGCAGACCGCGCAGCATGCGATAGCGGCCGGCGCGCACCAGCATGATCTGCTGGTCGATGATGTTGTCGGGGACGCCGAATTCCTTAAGGACATGCGCGAAGATCTCGATTGAGGTTTCGAATTCTTCGGGAATGACCTGCCGTGCCCCGAGCTGGTAGAGCGTGTCGAGTTCCGAGAGATAGCGCGTCCGAGTCACGATGTACAGATCCGGGCGCGCCGCGTGCACTTGCGCGATGATCCGCCGCGTCGGCTCCAACTCGGCGACTGAAATCACCAGGGCCCGCGCGGTCTCGAGGCCGGCCTGCTGAAGGATCGAGAGGCGCGTGGCATCTCCGATGACCGTCAGTGCGCCATCATTGCGCGCATCGCCCGCGTTGCTGGGATTCATCTCGACCACGCTATAGGGGATGCCTGTGGCTCGAAGCACGCGCGCCAGATTACGCCCGTTCAGGCCATAGCCCACGATGAGCACGTGGCTGCGCAAGGGCGCATTGTGCTCGGGCACCGGAAGGGGAGCTTTGCCGCCGAAGCGCAGGTCCAGACGCCGGTCAACCGCTTCGGACAGGGCCGGCGTCAGCGGCAGCAGCAAGGTGCCCAAAACCGTCGAGCCGACCAGGCAGGCGACGAGTCCGCTCAGCATTTCGGCCGATATCAGGTCCAGGTCGCGCGCCGCCTGGCCGAGGATGTACCCGAACTCACTGATGGTCGACAACGCCACGCCGCCAATGACTGCCAGGCGCACCGGCCAGCCCGCAACCAGGATGGCGCCGCCCGCGATCAGGGCTTTCAACACCACCAGGCCGATGATTGCCCCGATCAGCACCAGTGTGTGCTCGAAAAACAGGCTGAGCTGCATCAGCATGCCGATGGAGATGAAGAATACCGCGTTAAACGCATTGCGGAAGGGCATGATCTCCGACCGAATCTGGTGCCGCAGATCGGTCTGGGCCAGCAGCAGCCCCGCCAGAAACGAACCCAAGCCCCAGGACCACCCGGCCTCCCCAGCCAGCCAGGCACCCGAACAGGCCATGACGATCGCGAACAGCGTCATCAATTCGCGGTTGCGGCCTTTGAGAGTGAACCAGTGTACGAGGATCGGCAGCAGAAAACGACCGAGGACGACGGAGCCTACCAGCCCCGCGAAGGCCAGGCCGGTTTTCAGCAGTGCGGCCGACCAGTCCTCGCTCGTGCGGGCGAGAAGGGGCAGCAGGACCAACACCAGGATCGAGCCGATGTCCTGCACGAGCGAGATGATGGTCGATGTCACGCTCGCGGGCGAATCGGTTTGCCCGCGATCACTGAAGTAGTTGATCATCACCGGCGTGCTGCTGATAGCCGCGGCCGAGCCGAGGATCACTGCCGGCAACAGTCCGGTTAGTCCGAACGCATAGAGCAGCACGGCGCCCAGCAGGGCCGTGACGCCGAGCTGCAAGACCGCCCCCAACAGCAGGCGCGGCCCGCTGCGCACCAGTGGGGTCACTGAAAGTTCCAGCCCGACTACGAACAACAGCAGAACCAAGCCGAGTTCGGCAAAAAAGCGCACGTCCTGCTGGGCGATTAAGTTGAAACCTGACGGGCCGATCAGGATGCCTGCGATGAGGAAACCGAGAATGGCGGGCGCACGCAGGATGCGCATCAACCACGCCGCCAGCAGGGCCGCGCCGAAAAGAACCACGATTTCGGTAAGCGCGTTTTCCATGTCGGGTGCTCGACGGGGTGAGACTATACGACGAAAGGGGCGTGCGTTGCCAGACCTGTGCGGGAACATTACGCGAGCGCCCCTACTTGCACCGATGCCCTTCTTAAAACTCGCGATTGATCGCGCCGTGGCGGAAAGCCGCCGGCACGTGCCGCCGCCGTAACAGGTTTCTGAACGCCGGCTTAAATCCGGCTTAGGGACGGCGGCGAATTTCACGGCGCGGCATGGCAAAACCTCGCAGCGGCGCTAAAACCTGTCAGACCAAGGATTGGAGCATGAGTTTGCACATACAGTTGCCGCCCGAGCCCGAGTTTGCCGAGCTGATCTCGCCTCAAGAATGGCGGACTTACGCGCAGATTATCGAGGCAGCCGAGGCGCGCCAGGTCCCGATCGCAGTGGGGGGCGGGCTGGCATTCTCAGCCTATTCGCAGCGCTGGCGTAGCACCAAGGACATAGACTTCTACATATTCCATAAGGACGTGGAGGAGATGATTGACATCGTGCACGGGGCCGGTTTTCAGGATTACTTCGAGAAGCTCCCTTATGACCGGGGTTGGATTTACCGGGCCCACCGCGACGGCATCATCGTCGACCTGATTTGGAGCATGGCCAATTACCTGGCTGAAACCGACGCGGGTTGGCTCAGCGGCGGTGCGGAGTTTCAGGTGAGCGGCACGACCGTCAAGCTGTTGCCGATCGAGGAGCTTATTTGGGCGAAACTGTACGTGTTGCAGCGCGATCGCTGTGACTGGCCCGATCTGCTGAACCTCATTTACGTCCGGGCCGGGCAAATTGACTGGGAACGCCTGCTGCGGCGGGTCGGGCCGGACGCCCGGCTGCTGGGCGGCGTGTTGAGCGTGTTTTCCTGGATGTGCCCGGAGCGAGTCCAGGCCATTCCGGAATGGGTGTGGCAGCGCGTGGGACTTGTGCGCCCGGCGGAGTGCGACCAGCCGCCAAGTGCACCCGAGGGCGGCCGGGCTGCGTTGCTGGACCGGCGTCAGTGGTTTGGGCCGGGTATTGAGCACCGCGCATAGGTGAGACGTGGAAATCGGGGCGATGAACAACCCGCAAGCCGACCTGGGCACGGAACTGCGCGCCATAGCGAAGGCCGGCTTCGACTTTCTGGATTTGACGCTGGAGCCGCCGGCGGCCGCCAGTTGGCGCGTTGACGTGCGTTGGTTGCGTGCGGCCCTGCAGGAACACGGCTTGGGCGTGGTCGGCCATACTGCGTACTACCTGCCGATCGCCAGCCCGTTTGAAGAGGTGCGGCTGGCCGCGGTGAGCGAACTGAAGCGCTGCCTGACGGCGTTCGCCGAGCTTGGCGTGCGGTGGATGAACGTACACCCGGATCACTATGCCCCGCATCACGATCGCAAGTTCTTCATCGAGCGCGATCTGGAGAGCCTGAGCGAGCTGCTGGACGCCGCCCGGCAAGTGGGCGTGGGGCTGATGCTCGAGAATCTGCCGGGTCAATTCAACTCGGCCGCGCAATTGGCCGACCTGCTGGAACCGCTGCCGGAACTGGGCCTGCACCTGGACATTGGGCATGCCCACCTGCTGACGAAGCAAAACACGGTCGAGGATATCCTGCAGGCCTACGGCGCGCGGCTGCGGCACGTCCATCTTCACGACAACCGCGGCGGGGACGACGACCTGCACCTGCCGCTGGGGGCGGGGCTGATTGACGTTCCGCGCCACATCCAGACGCTCCAGAAAATCGGCTACGACGGCACTATCACGCTGGAGGTCTTTACCCCGAACCGCGAGTATTTGATCTACAGCCGCGACTTGCTGCGGCACGTCTGGGACCGTACGGCAGGGCAGAGACGGGGGAGTAGCGACTAAGTCACAGTTCTTAGTTCTTAGTCATTAGTGCCGGCGTCCTACACCCTTCCCGCCTTCCCACATTCCCACCTTCCCACATTCCCACGTTCCCACATTCCCACATTCCCACGTTCTCACGTTCGCACGTTCTGTCGTAGTAGGGTGCGGCGCCCTATTGGAAGTCGCGCGACCGATGCGTCAGGCTGGCCAGCCGGTGCGATAGATCGTGCAGGCGGCGCACGATTACGTGTACTACCTCGCCCTGGCGTTCGACATGGCCTTCGGCGAGCAGAGCAGTGCGAGCCCGCGCGACCCGCTGGTCGCGTTCCCAAATGGGTGGATGGACTACCAGGTTGGCGCTGCCGCTTTCGTCCTCCAGCGTCATGAAGACAATGCCGCGGGCCGTACTGGGGCGCTGGCGGACGGTGACCAGGCCGGCGACGCGCACCGGTGTTCCGTTTGGGATTGCCCTGAGCCGGCCGTTGGGCGTCACGCCCAAACCTTGCAGGTCGCTGCGGATCAGTTCCAACGGGTGGGCATTTAACGAAAAGCCGGTGGTCTGATAGTCCTTGAACACTGTCTCGTCCAGGGGCATGGGGGGCAAGGGCACCGCGGGTTCGTCGGGCTCCAACTCGGCGAATAGCGGCGGCTCGGCCTCATCGAGTGCCAGAATTTGCCACAGCGCCGCGCGGCGCTGAAGCCCGAGTGAACGGAAAGCGTCGGCCGCCGCCAGTCGCACCAGCGTGTCGCGCGCCACGTCCGGCCGCCGCGCCAGCCGCCGGATGGAGGTAATCGGGCCTTCGCGGCGGGCCGCTTCAATGCCGGCCACCTTCGCGGCACTCAGCCCGCGCACCAGGCGAAAGCCCAGGCGAAGAGAAGGGATCGAGGGATCAAGGGATCGAGGGATCGAGAGGGAGGCAGCCGCGTCGCGCACTCTTGATCCCTTGATCCCTTGATCCCTTGATCCCTCCTTTTCTTGCCTGCCCTCCAAAAACTCCAAACTACAATCCCACCCGCTGTAATTCACATCCACCGGCAGAACCCGCACGCCGTGTGCGATCGCGTCCCGTATCAACTGCCCCGGACTGTAGAATCCCATGGGCTGTGAATTCAACAATGCGGCGCAGAATGCGGCCGGATGGTAACGCTTGAGCCAGGCGGACGCATAAGCCAGCAGTGCGAACGAGGCGGCGTGGCTCTCAGGAAAGCCGTACTCGCCGAAGCCGTGGATCTGCTTATAAATCTGCTCGGCGAACTCACGCCCATAGCCGTTGTCGAGCATGCCGCGAATGAGCCTGATTTTGAACTGCTCCAGCGCGCTATGGCGGCGCCAGGCGGACATGGCGCGGCGGAGCTGATCGGCCTCACCGGCGGTAAAGCCCGCGGCCACCATCGCTACGCGCATGACTTGCTCCTGGAAAAGCGGCACGCCCAGAGTTTTCTGCAGAACGCCTTTAACAGCCTCGCTGGGATACTCGACGGCCTCCAATCCCGCTCGCCGCCGCAAGTAGGGGTGAACCATGCCACCTTGAATGGGTCCCGGCCGCACGATCGCGACTTCAATAACCAGATCGTAGAACTGGCGCGGCTTCAGACGCGGCAACATGCTCATCTGGGCGCGGCTTTCAATCTGGAAGACGCCGACGGTGTCAGCTTGGCAGATCATGTCGTAGACGGCAGGGTCCTCGGCTGGGATTTCGGACAGGGAAGAAGGGATCAAGGGATCGAGGGATCGAGGGGTCCTCTCGTTCCCGTGTTCCTCTTCTTCTTGATCCCTTGATCCCTCGATCCCTTGATCCCTCATTATACTAAGCAACCCAAAGCACTTATTGATCGCCGTAAGCATACCCAGCGCCAGACAGTCCACTTTCAGCAGGCCAAGCGCGTCTATATCGTCTTTGTCCCACTCAATAAACGTGCGCTCGGGCATTGCCCCATTCTCCAGTGGGACAATTTCGCACAATGGAGTCTCGGTGATGACAAAACCGCCGACATGCTGCGAAAGATGACGCGGGAAACCCAGCAATTGCACTACGAGCCGAATCAACATCTGAACCGTGCGGTCTTCCGGTTTCAGCCCGGCCGCGGCCAAAGCGTCGGCCGGAATAGTGTCGATGTCCCACCAGTCCAGCGATTTGGCCAGGGCGTCCACGCGATCCAGTGACAGCCCCAATACCTTGCCCACGTCGCGCGCCGCTGAACGCGGGCGATAGGTAATAACTTCCGCGGTAATGCCGGCCCGCTCGCGGCCGTACTTGTTGTAGATGTACTGAAAGACCTCTTCGCGCCGTTCATGCTCAAAGTCTATATCTATGTCAGGCGGCTCGTTGCGCTCGCGGCTGATGAAACGCTCGAACAATACGTCGATACGGTTCGGGTCAACGGCCGTTACGCCCAGACAATAACAAACGGCCGAATTCGCCGCTGAACCGCGGCCCTGGCAGAGAATGCCGCGGCTGCGGGCGAAGCGCACCAGGTCCCAGACGGTCAGGAAGTAATGCTCGTACTTCAGTTCGGCGATCAACGCCAGTTCGCGCTCGAGCTGGCTGCGCACGCCGTCCGGCAATCCGTCGGGGTAACGGCCGGCCGCCCCCGCCCACGTCAGGTCGGCCAGATACTTCATCGCCGGCACGCCCGGCGGGCACAACTCGTGCGGGTACTCGTAGCGCAACTCGTCCAAGGTGAACGTGCAGCGGTTAGCGATCTCGATGGTGCGCGCCACCGCGTCTTCGTAGCCGGCGTAACGCCGCGCCATCTCGTCGCACGGCCGCAAGTGGCGTTCGGCATTGGAGAACAAGCGGCTGCCGGCTTCGGCCAGCGTGCATTGGTGGCGGATACAGGTGAGGACGTCCTGCAGATAGCGGCGTTGCGGGGTGTGGTAATGCACGTCGTTTGCGGCGACCAGCGGGATTCGCAGCCGCCGCGAGAGGTCCGCGAGGTACGCCAGCCGAACTGAGTCGGGCACGTCGTAGGTCAGCTCGGCCGCCAGGTAGAGGCGGTCGGCGAAGGCGTCCCGGTATGTTTCGAAGAGATCCAGCGAGCGAGGGATCGAGGGATCAAGAAGGTTCGCGGGCGGGAGTGCTATCCCGATCAGGCCCTCGCATAGGTCCAGTACATCGCGGACGGTCAGCTCGCTCTGGCCTTTGGGCATGCGCAGGCGGCCGCGCGTGATCAGGCGCGCCAGCCGCCCGTAGGCCGGGCGGTCGGTCGCCAGCAGCACGAGCGGTGGTCCGTCCACGGGCGTGATTTCCGCGCCGATGAGCAGGTGAAGCTGGCGCTCTTTGGCGGCCGTGTGGGCCCGCACGATGCCGGCCAGCGATTCGTGATCGGTTATGGCGAGCGCGGCATAGCCGGCCGCCGCGGCCTGTTCGACCAATTCCTCGGGACGCGAGGCGCCGCGCAGAAAGGAGAAGTTCGACAGGCAGTGCAGCTCGGCGTAGGCCGGTTCCGCCGCGGATGCGCCGTTGGCGCTCACGCAAGTCTGAGGCCGGGCTATCGAAACCTGACGAGCCATTTACGTTGGCCGGCCCCCAAAACCGCCGCTCGCCGCGATACGGAGACGCCGAGCCACCTTGATGATAACACCCTAACAGCAGCCAAACAAGCGGCCTTTGCTCAAGCAATCGCACGCGCGTGCCAGGGTGATAAAGTGATAAAGTGATAGGGTGATTAAGGGGACCCGCGGATCGTCCCTTATCACCCTATCACTTTATCACCTTATCACTCATGGCGTGCTTGCGGCGGGGAGGTTGAAATGGTATACGGCGAGGACTTCCGCGATTTGACGGGAAAATTGGAGGAGCTGATGGCGCAAGGGCGAGTTCTGGTCACGCGGCGAATACCGCCGCCCGCGGCCGAGATGCTGAGCGGGGCGGGGCTCACGATGGACTTGATTGACAGCGACGACCCCGCGAGCCGAAGCGAGCTCTTGCGGCGACTGGCCGGCGCGGATGCGTTGATCGCCACGCTCACCGATCGGATCGATGCCGAGGCGTTAAACGCGGCGGGCGGGTCGCTGAAAGTAGTCGCGAACTTCGCGGTCGGCTACGACAACGTAGACGTGCCCGAATGCACGCGCCGCGGCGTACGTGTGACAAACACGCCCGGCGTACTGACGGACGCGACCGCCGACCTGGCCTGGGCGCTGATCCTGGCCGCGGCCCGGCACGTGGCGGCCGGCGATGCCCTGGTGCGCCACGGCGATTGGAAAGGCTGGGCTCCGCTGCAGTTGCTAGGTTTGCAGCTCTCGGGCGCCACGCTGGGCATTCTGGGTGCCGGGCGAATCGGCAGCGCCGTGGCGCGGCGCTCGGTCGGGTTCGGCATGAAAGTGATCTACACCGACCAGAGGGCGAATCCAGAGCTGGAACGCGAACTGGAGGCACGGCGGGTCGACTTTAATACGCTGCTTGCCGAAGCGGATGTATTGTCGGTACACATTCCCCTGTCGGCCGAGAGCCGGCACCTGATCGGCGCATCGCAACTGGCGCGAATGAAGCCGACCGCAGTTCTGGTGAACACGGCCCGCGGGCCGATCATCGATGAGGTGGCGCTGATCGACGCGCTGCGCAGCGGCCGCATTGCGGCGGCCGGACTCGATGTATACGAGAATGAGCCGCGGCTGATGCCCGGATTGGGCGAGCTGTCCAACGTTGTCCTGCTTCCGCATTTGGGCAGTGCGACCACTACTACACGGCAGCGAATGTCACAAATGGCGGCCGAGAATGCGATCGCGGTATTGAGCGGGCGCGAGCCGCCGAATCCGGTAAACTAAAGCCGCAGTGAAAAGCGGGTCTGCCGACCCGGCCTTTAGTGAAAAGTTGAATCCGCGGACGTGGTCTACGGTCGTCTGCGGAGCCGGCCTACGGTGCGGCTTTGAAAGGGCACATTCATTACGAGGCGGCGTTCGAGGACTATTTGCAGGCACAGCAGATTCCCTACGTCGCCGTGGATGAAGCCAAGAAAGCCACATTTCGCGATGCGAAGCTCAAGAGTTTTGACTTCATCGTGTACTCGCGCGGCGACCATAACTGGCTGGTTGATATCAAGGGCCGCCGCTGGGTGCGCCGCCGCCCCGGCAGCAGGCCGGCCTGGGAAAACTGGGTGACGCAGGCGGACCTGGAAGGCCTGCGGCAATGGCAGGAAGTATTCGGGCCGGGCTTCGGCGGATTGCTGGTATTCGCATATTGGCTGGAGCCGGGCAGCGAACCGCCGCCGGAAGTGGTGCACACATTTCGCGCGCAGCGCTACGTCTTCGCCGGCGTGCCGCTGGAGAATTACGAAGAACACGCGCGCTTGCGTTCGCCGAAATGGGGAACGGTGAGCGTGCCGAGACGCGCGTTTGCTCAGTTCGTACGCCCAATCCGCGACTGGCTGTAGAGCATGCCCGGCAACGGGGCGCCGTGCCCGAGCAAAGCGTGTCATGCCAAAGGTTGGGTGCCATGCCAAGCGACGCGTGCCATGCCCAAGCGTTGGGTGCCATGCCCAAGCCGCGTAGCGGCGCGGGCATGCCCCCGCGATAACGGCGCCAGATACGGAAGCGATTGGCACCGGCATGCCCGCGCTTACAGCTTGGGCATGGCACCCTCGAACGCCTCCCTCGCTCCCTTGATCCCTCAATCCCTCGATCCCTCCCGAACGGCCGACGGGGCCCGGGCTAATCCCGGCGTCTCCCGCTTCGGCCGCAATCCGCGTACAATCGGCCGCGAATCGGCTGAGCGGCAGGGCCGGAGCCTGGGTGAGCGCTTCCGGCCGCGGATATGGCAGACGGGAGTTATGGACGGCAGCGGTACAAGCAAGGAAGTCCCCCCCAAGCAGGATTCAATCTCCGCCTGGCAGGACTGGCGCATGCAGCGCTTTCCGCAACTCATGCGGCGGCGGGTCGAGGACATCCTGCTGGTCTCCAGCGCCTATGACGCTTTCAGCCTGCAGGAGGACGGCCTGCTCACCGAGGCCCTGCACGCCGACTTCACCGACCTGGGCCTGACCCACGTGCCGAACATCACCCGCGTCTCGACCGCCGAGGCCGCGTTGGCCGCAATCCGCGAGCAGCATTTCGACTTCATCATCACCATGCTGCGCGTCGGCGACATGGACGTGTTCAGCTTCAGCCGGGCCGTGCGGCAGTTCGCGCCCGACCTGCCCATCGTGCTGCTTGTCTCCAGCAACTGGGAGCTGACGCGCGTCAGCCAGCAGCGCGACAAGCTGGACGTGGATGACATTTACATCTGGCACGGCGACACGAAGATTTTCGTGGCCATCATCAAGTGCCTCGAAGACCGCTGGAACGTGGAGCACGACACGCGCACGGCGCGCGTGGGCACGATCATTCTGGTGGAGGACTCGATCCGCTTTCGCTCGTCCCTGCTGCCCATCATGTACACCGAGCTGGTCAAGCAGACCCGCTCCGTCATGGCCGACGGCATCAACCGCATGCACCGGCTGCTGCGCACGCGGGCCCGGCCCAAAATCCTGGTGGCCGAGACGTTCGAAAAGGGCATGGAGTACTACACCCGCTACCATCGCTACCTGTTCGGCGTCATCGCCGACGTGAGTTTCCCGCGCGGCGGAAAGATCGATCCGCAGGCCGGAATCGACTTCATCCGCCAAGTGACGGCCGACTACCCCGACATGCCGGCGTTGCTGCAATCTTCGGATCTGGCCAACCGGGCCGTGGCCGAATCCATCGGGGCCAAGTTCCTGCACAAGCGTTCCGCCACGCTGCTGGAAGACGTGCGCGAGTTCATGCTCGAGAACTTCGGGTTCGGCGATTTCGTCTTTCGTGTGCCCAACGGGGAGGAGGTCGGTCGGGCGTTCGATCTGCGCTCCCTGCCGCAGGTGCTGGCGCGCGTGCCGGCCGAGGCGATCGAGTTTCACGCGCGGCGCAACCATTTCTCCAACTGGCTGCGGGCCCGCACCGAGTACGAGCTGGCGCAACGTTTGCGGCCGCGAAAGGTTTCCGAGTTCGGCGACGTCGAGGCTTTGCGGCAGTACCTGATCCGCGAGTGCAATGATGCGCTGCGGGCCAACCGGCGCGGCATGATCGAGGACTTTTCGCGGGAGCGTTTCGACGCCGGCAGCCGTTTCGCCCGTATCGGCGGCGGCTCTCTGGGCGGCAAGGCGCGCGGGTTGGCGTTTGTGGATGCTTTGCTGACGGGCACGGACCTGAAGCGCGAATTCCCGGGCATCAGCATCCAGGTGCCCCGTTCCGTGGTCATCGGCACGGACGTCTTCGACGAATTCCTCGAAGCCAATCGGCTGCGCATGATGGCCCTGCGGACCAACGACGACGAATGGCTCACGTGGGCCTTCTTGACGGCCAAGCTGCGGGAAGAGGTGGTGCGCGACTTGCGGGCTTTCCTCGAATCGGTCAAAGGACCGATCGCGGTCCGCTCGTCCAGTTTGCTCGAGGATTCGCAGTACCACCCGTTCGCGGGGATCTACGAAACCCACATGATCCCCAATAACAGCGCCGATGGCCGCGTGCGCCTGGCGCAACTGTGCGACGCGATCAAGCTGGTCTACGCCAGTACGTTTGCCACCTCGGCCCGCCGCTATCTGAGCATGACGCCGCACCGCATCGAGGAAGAGAAAATGGCGGTCGTGCTGGAGCCGGTGGTGGGGGCGCGGCACGGCGAGTACTTCTATCCCAACTTTGCGGGGGTGGCCCGCTCATACAACTATTACCCGTTCGGTGAGATGCGGCCCGAAGAGGGCATCGCGCTGGTAGCGCTCGGGCTGGGCAAGACGGTGGTGGACGGCGAAACTGCGCTGCGTTTTTCCCCGGCCCACCCGCAGGTCCAGCCGCAGCTCGCGCTGGGCGAGGAATTTCTCAAGCAGTCGCAGCGCACCTTCTACGCCATCGACTTGATGCACCCGGACGGCGCGGTCGACCGCGAGCGGCTACGCGGTTTGGTCAAACTGGATATCGACCAGGCTCAACTTCACGGCACACTGGCCCCGCTGGCGTCCGTGTGGAGCCGCGAGAATCAGGCTTTCTATGACGGCCTGTATAGTCCCGGCATCCCGGTCGTGACTTTCGCCCAGATCCTCAAGTCCGACGTGTTCCCGTTGGCGGCGATTCTGCGGCGGCTGCTGCGGATCGGGCAGGCGGGCATGAATCGCGCGGTGGAGATCGAGTTCGCGGTGAATCTGGACGCCAACCCCAAGGAGCTGGCGGTGCTGCAACTGCGACCGTGCATGGGCAGCGACGGCGAAATAGACCAGGTTGATCTGGGCGATCATACGGGCGACGAAGTGCTTTGCCACAGCCCGCGGGCCCTGGGCAACGGCGTAATCGACTCGGTGCACGACATCGTTTATGTCAAACCGCACGCCTTTGACGCCCGGCGGACGGCCGAGATCGCCGGCGAACTGGCCGGGCTGAACCAGGCGCTGCTGGCCGCGAACCGGTCTTGCATGTTGATCGGTCCGGGGCGTTGGGGCTCCTCGAGGCCGGCGTTGGGCATTCCGGTGAACTGGGGCGACATATCCGCGGCCCGCATCATCGTTGAGACCACGCTGGACAACTTCCTGGTCGAACCCTCGCAGGGCAGCCATTTCTTCCAGAACCTGGTCTCGTTCGGGATCGCTTACTTGACGGTCGAGCCGCATGCGAAGCAAGGGTCAATCGATTGGAATTGGTTGGAAAGCCAGCCGGCCGAGCGCGAAACGCCGTTCCTGCGGCACATCCGCCTCCCGCAGCCGCTGGAGGCGCGCATCGACGGGCGAAGTTCAGGGGCGGTGGTGCTGAAGCGCACGCGGCGCGTGGCGCTGGAATGAACTAGCGGGACCTTGGGTACGGTTGGTTACAACGGCCAGGAAACGGCCGCGATGGAAGGGAACGCGATGCAACTCAGACTTAATGAGTTTGCCGCCATCGGTTTGTTGTTCGCGATTTTGGTAGGCGCACAGTTATCGGCTGCGGCGCAGAACCCAGCCGGCGTGCCGTCCGGCGACCGGCCCGCGGAACCGCAGGCTCAAACGGCGCCGGTATCTGATCGGAGCGCCGACATTTTCGACTCGGCCGCGGACGCCAAAGCCCAAATTGCCACGGCCCTCGAAGCGGCGAAGCGCGAACACCAGCGCGTTTTGTTGCTTTTGGGCGGAAACTGGTGCACCTGGTGTCACCGGCTGCACACGTTATTCAAGGAAAACAAGGATGTCGCGCGCCTGCTGAAATCCGAATATCAGCTCGTGCCGGTCGACGTCGGCCGGTCTGACAAGAATACCGACATTGTCTCCGGCTATGGGCTGGAGCTGAAAAAGACGGGCGTGCCGTTCCTGGTCGTACTCGACTCGGACGGCAAGGTGCTGGCCAAACAAGAGACCGGCAGCCTCGAGCAGGGCCAGGCCCACGATCCGGATAAAGTGCTGGCGTTCCTGACGAAATGGAAGGCCGAGCCGCGCGACGCGGAAACGGTGGTTACGCAAGCGCTGGCGCGGGCGGCCGCCGAGCACAAGTCCATCCTGCTCCGCCTCCAGGCTCCCTGGTGCGTCTGGTGCCGCCGGCTGGAGGCGTTTCTGTCGCGGCCGGAGATCGAGCCGCTGATCGGGCGCGATTTCGTGGATCTGAAAATCGACATGGAGCGCATGACGCACGCCAAGGAAGTTGCGGCCCGTTTCTGCACGAAGGATGCGCCCGGCATGCCTTGGTTGGCCGTGCTGGATGCGGAGGGCAAGGTGGTTGTGACGTCCGACGGTCCGGACGGCAATATCGGCTGCCCGGTCGCGCCCGGCGAGATAAGCCATTTTATGGAGATGCTGCGCAAAGGTGCGAAGAAGCTCTCTGCGGGCGACCTACAGAAAATCGAGGATTTGCTGAAGGAAGCCGCCGCGAAATTCAAACCCGCCGCGACTACTCAGCCGTGAAGCCGAAGCCCAGGTTCCCGTTACGGGCGCTGGGGGCGGGCTGCGCGGAATTGCGATAATTCTCAACTCGCAAACCGTTCTTGACGGTGCTCACTGGGGAAGAGGAATACAGCCCCAAAGCCTGTTTGACACAGTTACCGGACGGGCGGCGCAGCCTCTGAGCCGCCGACCCAATCAGCACGCCCGGCAGGCAACCGATAAATCTTGATAGTAGCCGCGCGCCGGCAGAGCCCTGATCAGAGCCCGAAGCGCTAGCGAGGGCCCCGGCATCCGAGCATCGGAGGCCCCAGCGCAACCGCGGCAACAGCATCGGCGAACCAAATGAAAATCGGTATTGACGCTCGCACCATCTTCTCGCCCCAGCCGCGCGGCACAGGTCGCAACCTCTTCGACGCTTATCGCCGGATACCTGCCTTGCGCCCCGACTGGACGTTTCACCTGTACCATCAGCGACCGGCAGCCGCCTGTCCGCTGATCTGCGGTGCGGCTGAAGCAGATCAGTCTGAAGAATCTGCCTGGCCCGCGAATGTTGCGTTACGGCGCATCGATATTCCAGGCGACCGGCTGGATTTATGGTTTCAGGTGCGGTTACCGGTCGCTGCGTGGCGCGACCGGCTTGATTTGCTGCACCTTCCTGCCAATGCCGTCCCGGCGTGGTGTCCGGTTCCTACGGTGGTCACGGTCCACGACCTGGTGCCACTCAAGATTGCGGACGAACTGCCGCCCCGCGCGCGCGACCGCTTTCGGCGCGGGGTCTTACGAGCGATTCGAACCGCGCAACACATCATCACGCCCTCGGCTGCAACGCGCGACGAACTGTGCGGAGAGTTTGGTGTGTGCGCCGATCGAGTGACAGTCATTCCCTGGGCGGCGGACCGTCTCATTGCCGGCATGAGCGATGCGGCGTCGTCGAGCGCTTTCCATGCCGTTCGCCGTCGCTACGAGCTTCACCGCCCGTGGATGCTCAACTTTTCCGGCCAGACTCACCGCAAGAATGCAGCCGGGTTACTCGCTGGGTTCGCCCAACTGCCGGCCGAGATCCGTGCCGTCTGCGATCTCGTCCTGGTCGGGTGCGCCGCGTCTGAGTTTCAGGCCCAACTGGCCGCACTGGCGCAGACGCTCGGGATTTCCGAGCATTGCCGCTTTCTGGCTTTTGTGCCGCACGCGGACCTGCCGTATTTGCTCGGCGGCGCGCGGGCCTTGATCATGCCGAGTTTGGCCGAAGGGTTCGGATTGCCGATTCTCGATGCTTTTGCCTGCGGTGTGCCCGTGCTGACCTCGGCATGCAGCAGCCTGCCCGAGGTGGCCGGCGACGCCGCGCTGTACTGCGATCCGGCCTCGCCGGCCAGTATCGCGGCGGGGATGCTGCAAATCCTGCAGCGGCAGGTCGCCACGGCGCTGGTGGAGCGCGGGCGGCAGCGGGTGCAACAATTTACATGGGAGGCGACAGCGACGGCGATGTGCCAAGTGTATGAGCGCTGCCTGCTCGAAACCGGGCGGCTGCGGGTGCCATACCCGCTTCCGGCGGGCCGGGATGAGCGCGGGCATGCCACGCAGGCCGCCGGCGCGGGCGCCTCTGGACGCCATACGGCAACGGTTGCGCGGGGAGTCGCATGCCACTGACTGCGATCGCATTCTGGCTGCTGTACGTCGGCGGGCTGTGCGCGGCCCTTGTCTATCCAGCGGCCGGCGTGGCGTTGTACATACTGGTGTACCACCTGCACCCGGAAGCGCAGTGGTGGGGCGACAGTGTGGCCGCCTCGGGCATTCGCACGTCATTCACGGTTGCAGCCTTCACTGCACTTGGCGCGCTGCTTCGCCGCCCGCGTTCTGCTCGGGGCGCCAAGCAGTTTCCCGCGCCGTACGTACTCATGCTGGCTCTGGTGGCGTATGCGCTGCTGACCGTGACCTGGGCGGATCTGACTTGGCCGGACACGCTCGCGACCGCGGAGAAGATCGTCAAGATGGCGATCTTCGTGTTCATTCTGATCCGCTGCGTGCGCAAGCCCGAGCACTATTGCCTGGCGCTGCTGGCCTGGATCGTGGGGGTTACGTTCCTCGGATATCAGGCCTGGGGCGGCGTCGGAGTTCGGATGAGCGGGCGTCTGGCGATCGGCGTGGGGGGGCCGGATTTCGCGGAGTCCAGTGAGCTTGCCGTGCACATGGTCGCTTCGCTGCCGCTGGTCGGGGCCATGTTCTTCACTTCGCGCACCTGGCTGGGGCGCGGCTTTGCGCTGCTGGCCGGGGCCCTGGCTGTGAATGCCACCATCCTGACCCGCACGCGCAACGCGCTGTTTGGACTGGCGGCCATCACGGCGGTGGCGGTCCTGCAACTGCCAAAGCGGCAGCGCCTGAAGGGCTGCCTCGGCATTTTGGCCGGCTACCTGCTGGCTGTGCAACTGGCGGATCCCGGCTGGTGGGAACGCATGAAGACCATCTTGGACTACCAGCAGAATGCCTCCGCGATGCAGCGCATCACCTATTGGAAGGCCGCAGTCGACATGGCTGTCCACAACCCGGCGGGAATCGGTCTGGGGCAGTTTCAACTGCGCGTTCAGGATTACACGCCCGAGGACCGAAGCCGGCACAGCGCACACAACACGCTGATGACGTGCCTGGCCGAACTCGGCATACCCGGCGCGTTTCTGTTCGTGGCCTTGGTGGTCATCTCATTGTGGCGTTTGAACAAACTGCGGCGCTGCAAAGACGTTCCCACTGAAGTGGTGGCACACTTGGGCCCGGGGCTGCCGCGCGTGCGCTTTCACCTCGATTGGTATGCCATGGCGCTGCAAGCCGCGCTGGTCGGTTACCTGGCCTGCGGGATGTTTACCACACGCCTCTGGGCCGAAGGCTTCTGGATCCTGGTGGGACTGGCGTGCAGCCTGAACAACGTGGCGCACGAGTTGCGCGCCGCCGCGGGCAGGCCAGCGGAGGGTGTGCGGGCGTCCGATCTGCAGGGGCTGTCTCCGGAAGCTCTGCCGGGCGCCTGTTCTGCGCCCTAGCCGCGCAACCGGCCGCGCATCGGCTGCCGATCAACCCGGTTCGAGATCGGTGCCGATCATAAAGAAGGTGGTTATGAGCCGTAACCCTGTGGATCAGCAAACACGCTCGCTGCTGGCGCGCATACTTGGGCCGCACTACATCACCGACTGGTGGATGGAGGCCGGCGAGCGCCTTGCGCTAACCGGCGTGCTCCAACTTGCACGGCCGCAGGTCGCGCTGGAAGTCGGCTCGCTGCACGGCGGAAGCTTGCAGGTAATGGCGGTGTGTGCCCGGAAGGTCTATGCACTGGAGCAGGATGCCGAACACTGCGCTCGTCTTCGGCAGCGCTTCCCGAACGTCGAGGTAATCGCGGGGCCCTCCGAGCAAACGCTGCCGGGCGTTCTCGAGCGGATTGGGGAGGCGGGCGAAGCGTTGGGGTTTGTGCTCATCGACGGCGCTCACGATACCGGTTCGGTGCTGACCGACCTGACCAACCTGCTGTGTGTCCGACCAGTCTGCCCGCTGTTTGTCCTGATGCATGACAGCTTTATGCCGTCCGTGCGGCGCGCCATCCGTCGCGCCCCGTGGGCCGACAATCCCCACGTGCACGCCTTGGAGCTGGATTTCGTGACCGGTCTGTGTCACACCCGTCGCACGAGTCCAGCAGTTGCGGGGGCAATGGCGGGCGGGCTTGCTCTGGCCGTGCTCGATCCCGCGCCGCGGAGTTCGCCCCTCGTGATCTCCGAGCGGAACCGGCTCGTGTATAACTGGACGCGGCTGATTTCCACCGCTGGTGTGCGCTTCCCGTTACAGGCTTGGCGCCGACTGCGCGCCAAGATTGCCCGCGCCCGACAGGCCACTATTGAGCCGCCGGCGCCTGCAGTATCGCCCCGATGAGCCCGAAGATTGTTCCCGTGCCGCCGGAGTTTGACGCATGAGGATCGCGCTGCTCATCGAGACGTTGCAGGGCGGCGGAGCCGAAGCCGTTGTTCGCACGCTGGCCAGCGGCTTGGCGCAGCGCGGTCACGACACGTTCGTCTACTGCCTGAGGCAGGCCGGCACTCCCTTGGAAAAACTGCTTTCTCTCGGCGTCACGGTTCGTGAGGCCCGCACCCGCCGCCGCGATCCCCTGTTGCCGGCACGCTTGGCTTACTGGTTCAGCCAGGACGGCATCGAGCTGGCCAATAGCCACAACAGCGCGGCCACCGTGATGAGCTTGCCGGCGGCAAAGGGGCTTCGCATCCCGCTGGTGCAGACGCGGCATGGCGGGCTGCTCGGGCGGCCCACGCGCTTCGCCCGCCTGGCGAATCTGGCCGGCTCTTTGCTCAGCGCAACGACCATTGTGGCCGAATCGCAGCGCGACAGCCTTCCGCCGCCCTTGGCTCGCCGGGCCGTGTGCATTGCGAACGGGTTGGAGCTCGAATCCGTCTCCCCGCGCGAGGCGCGCCAGGCCCTGGAGCGGCTCTGCGGACGTGTTCTGGTGGGGCCCGTGGTGCTCAGCGTTGGCACCATATGCCCTGAGAAAGATCTATGTAACTTGCTGCGCGCCTTCGCGCTGCTGCGGCTGGAGTTGTCGGGCGCCACGCTGATACACGTTGGCGCGCCGCGCAACCCAGCCTATCACCGGCTTGTTCAGGCGCAAGTCCGACGTTTGGCGCTCGATTCGCACGTCGTTTTCTGCGGGGGCGTGGCCGAGCCGTGGAAGCTGATGGCCGGGGCGGACGTGTTCTGCCTGGCGAGCGCGACCGAGGCCATGCCGCTCGTGGTAATTGAGGCTATGAGCCAGAGCGTGCCGATTGTCGCCACCGCCGTTGGCGCTGTTGGTCGCCTCGATCAAGCCGCGCCCGGCGGCGACGATTGCCCGCGGCGATACCTGATCTCTCATGGCGTCAGCGGGCTGCTGGCTCGCCCCGGAGAACCGCACGCATTGGCGGCAGTGCTGCGACAGACGCTCTACGACCGGCGCGCGGCCGCGCGCCGCGCCCAGCGCGCCTTGGCCGACTATCGCAAGTTCTTCAGCTCCGGTCCGATGGTTTGCGCCTATGAGCAGCTCTACTTGAAACTCTTGAAGCCCAAGACGGCTGCCAGCCGGCCGAAACCCACCCCGGTCCAGCGGCCGAAGGTGCTGCTGGTCGGTCCCGCGCCGCACCAGATCGGCGGTATGACCAGCGTCATTGACTCGCTGATGGCCGGCCCGCTCGCGGCGCGCTATGCGCTTCAGCGCTACTGGCCACGCGGCGCCGGCGAGGCGAACGCCACGGGGCGCCGCGGGCCCCTGCATTGGTTTCGCTCAGTTGCGCGGCACGCGGCCGCGCTGGCCGACCTCGCCCGCACGATTCGCCGAACGCGCAGCCGAATACTGCACGTCCATACGTGCAGCTTCTTCTCGTTCTACCGCAGCCTGCTCGACATTGGGCTCGGCAAACTCCTGGGCTGCCGTACGTGCCTCCACGTGCACGGCGCACGCTTCGACGAGTTTTGCGCGGCGTCGGGCGCGGTGGCACGCTGGGTCATCCGCCGCGGCTGCGAAATGTGCGACGCCCTGATTGTCCTCGCACCCTACTGGGTCGCGCGATTGAAGCCCTACACCGGCCGGGCCCGCATACACGCCGTTCCAAACGGCATCGAGCTGCCGGCCAACACACCACCGTCCCGGGCGCGCCCGGCGCCCGTCTGCCGCTTTCTCTTTCTCGGCGTTTTGTGCCCCAGGAAAGGTGTGAACGAACTGCTGGCAGCGGCCGCCCAGATGCGCGCGGCGGGAACGCCGTTCGAACTGATCCTGGCCGGCCCTGCGGAACCGGACAACGAGATGTGGCCAGAACGCGTTCGCGACTTGGGGCTTGAAACTTGTGTGCAATTCACCGGTCCGGTGAGCGGGACGCGGAAGGCTGAATTGTTGGCCTCAGCCGATTGCCTCGTGCTGCCCAGCCATCAGGAAGGACTTCCGATGGTGCTGCTGGAAGCCGGGGCCGCCGGCCTGCCGGTGATAGCCACCAGCGTCGGGGCAATTCCGGAGTTTCTCAGCCCGCGCCTCGGCGAGCCGGGCTTCTACGCGCGTGAAGAAATGATTGCTCCGATCGTGCCGCCCGGCGACGTGATTGCACTGGTGCGTGAGATGACGCGCTTGGCACTCGCGCCGCAGCTACGCCAACGGATCGGACGCCGGTTGCAGGCGCGCGTTCGCGAAGGCTACACCTCGGAGCACGTTGCGCAGCGCCTGAGCACCATCTACGACCGCCTGCTCGGACTCGCGGCCGGAACGCAGGCCGAAGCCAGCCCGAGCCGCTCTGCGCCGACCAGCCGCAGGCCGGCGCATGCTAAAGCCGAGACGCCACTGCCCACCCGGCGGTCGCGCTTTACGCAAACTCGGCCAATAAGTTCAGCCCCGGGACTTCAGGTGCAAAACCAATGAGCGCCTGCGAGTGGCTGGTTCGCCGAGCCATATTCCCCGCCCACGAGCGGCTCCGCGGCCGGCCCACGCTTCGCGAGCTCGCGGAGTTGCAGCGATTGGCCCGTTGCTCGCCGGGAGAGATACAGGCCGCCGAGCAGCAGCGCTTGCAGGACCTGCTCCAGTTCGCCGCGCGGGAGTTGCCCTTCTACGCCGAGCGCTTCGCACGCCACGGAGTCAATCCGTACGCCGCCGATGCAAAAGCCGAACTGGCTAAACTCCCGGTCCTGCACAAGCCCGAAGTACGCGCCAACGCCGACCGCATGACCTGGCCGGGCGTGCCGGGCGGCTTGGTGCCGTGCGTCAGCGGGGGAACGACCGGCGATACGCTGCACTTTTACATTGACCGCCTGCGTGCGGCCCAGAGCATGGCCGCTCGCCTGTTCATGCAAAGCCTCTTCGGGGTGCGCCCGGGCGACCGGCGCATGTGGGTGTGGGCCTCGCCGATCGAATTGAAGCGTTCGCGCTTCCGCCGCTGGCGCGATCGACTGATAAACGAAATAGTGCTGGACGCGTTCGACATGTCGGCGGCCACGCTGGATGCATACGTCCGCCGCATGATCGAATACCAGCCGCGCGTCATAATCGGGTATACCAGCGCCGTGGCACTCCTGGCCCAGCATGCCGCCCGAACGTGCAGCCCTCGCGATTTCCGCGACCTGCGCGTGGTGGTTTTGACGGCCGACGAGGTGCAACCCGAAGAGCGCGCCGCTGCCCAGGCGGCTTTCGGATGCCCCGTCGCGAGTGAATACGGCAGCCGCGAGGTGGGGTTAATCGCGCACGATTGCCCGCACGGCCGGATGCACATAATCTCGCCGCATCTGTACGTCGAAATCACGCACGAAAAATCGCGCCTACCGGCGGGGCAACTCGGCGACGTCACGTGCACCAACCTGAACACGCGTGCCCAGCCCCTGATTCGCTACTCTCTCGGCGACTTGGGCGCGCTATCCGCGAGTGGTTGTCCGTGCGGCTTGCCGTTTCCGGTGATGGAAGTGACAGCCGCCCGCCTGTCCAGTTTCGTCGCCCTACCTGACGGAAAGCTCTGTAGCGGACACATAATCCCGCACCTGGTGCGATCCGATCCCTGCATAACGCACTTCAAGGTCTACCAGCACGCGCTGGACCTCTTCGAGGTGTTGTTGGTCGTCGATGAGACCTTTCGGCCGGACACGATCACACGTTTACAGCATCGTTTTCGACAGTACTTCGGGGCGGCGGTACAGGTCCAAAGCCGGGTGGTCGAGCACATACCGCCCGATCCTTCCGGGAAGCGCCGCCAACTGATCTCGGCCGTCGCGCCGGAATATCGAACTTTCGAGTTGGTCGCCGCTCCGCAGCCCGATGGGCCAAGGAGTGCAAGCAAGCACCTCGTTGGTTCCGGCTCCTGAGACGCGCAAGATGCCGCTGCCAAGTGCGCGTGGAAGGCGCTCCCGCCCGCGGCTATCATCGCGGCCATGTCGGAAACGCGGAGCGTCGTTTCTTCCGCCAAGCTAATCGCCATCTGCACGCTGCTATCGCGCATCACGGGGCTGATCCGCGAGATGCTCCTGGCCCACAGTTTCGGACTGCGCTGGGTGCTGGACGCGTTTAATTACGGCTTCACGATCCCCAACCTGTTTCGCCGACTGCTGGGTGAAGGGGCCATGGCGGCCGTCTTCGTGCCGACGTTCACGCAGGTGCTGGAAAAGGAGGGGCGGCCGGCCGCCTGGCGTCTGCTGGCGCGGACGCTGGCCCTGTTGAGCCTGGCGCTGGTCACGATCGTCATCGTGCTCGAAGCGGTCATCCTGGCCATCTGGTATCTCGCGCCGGGCGGCGATCCGGGCGAACAGGCCTCGCGCCAGCTTCTGCTGTGGCTGACAGCGCTCATGCTGCCATTCATGCTGGCGATCTGCATCGTTGCGCTGTTCTCCGCCATCCTGAACTGCCTGGGCAGCTTCGTGCCGGCCGCGTTGGCCCCGGTGCTGCTCAACATCGGCATGATTGTGGGCATCGCGTGGCTCGGGCCGTGGCTGCGTCCGGGGGACAAAGTGGGGCAGGCGACGGTTGTCGGCTGGATGGTGATCATCTCCGGATTCGTGCAGGTGGCCGTGCTGGTACCGGTGCTGCGCTGCTCCGGGGTGCGTCTGGGATGGAGCCTGCACTTTCGCGATCCGGCGGTAAAACGCATGCTGCGCCTGTTGGCGCCGGTGGCCTTGGGGCAGGGCGTGCTGGCGGTCGGCGTCTTCCTGGATGCACAGGTTTGCGTGCTGCTGACGCACAAGGCCGGAACACCAGAGACGATTTCGTGGCTAGGAGGGGCGGTCAGATACCCGCTTGAGGAAGGCGCCTGGTCAGCCATAACAGTTGCTCAGCGGCTTTATCAGTTTCCGCTGGGGGTACTGGTGATTTCGCTGGGCACGGCGGCCATGCCTTCGTTCGCGCGACTGGCGGCGCGAAAGGATTGGCGGGCGTGGTCGCTCGAGGTGCGCCAGTCGTTGCGGCTCGCGATTTTCGAAGGCGTCCTGACGGGCACGATGATGTTCATGCTGGCCGCCCCGATCATCCGCCTGCTTTACCAATACGACCGTTTTTCTGCCGCCGACACGGCCCGCGCGAGTTGGGTGCTGACGTTCTTCGGGTTCGCGATGTGGTCGTTTTGCGCCCAACACATTGTCTTGCGCGGGTTCTACAGCTTCCACGACGCGCGCACGCCGCTGAAAATCAGCGCCGCAGTTCTGCCGCTGAACTTGCTGCTGACGCTGGTGTTGGTGTGGTTCCCGACGGTGCGCGAAGCGGCGTTCGCGATCAGTTCCACTATCACCACGGGGTTCGCGGTGATAATCAGCCTGATCATCTTCGAGCGCCGCACACAAGTGCGTCTGCTGGACCGCGAACTGGGACTGGCGCTGGGGAAAATGGCGGTCGCGGGAGCGGTCTGCGCTCTTACAGTCTACTTCACGCGGCCGATCGCAGACGGCCTGCCGGTGGGTCAAGTCACTGGTCGGCTTATCAATGCGTTCGGGCCACTGACGACCGGCACCGCTGCGTTTCTGGCGGCGGCCTGGGTGCTAAGATTGCCGGAGGTTGGGCTGTTGCTGCCGAAGCTGCGGCGCAGGAAGGCGAAAGCGGTTCAGGCCGCTCAGGCCTCGGTGGACGCGGAGGCGTGACCGACTTGGATTGAGGCCGGCGCTGCAATGCGATACATTCCGGCCGCGTGCTTCGGCTCGTGGTCCTGCGGTTTCAAGCTTGTAGCTTATTGTGGAGTTCTCACCGTGCGCGTTCTGGCCGTCAACGGCAGCCCCCGTGAAAAGGGCAACACGTATCTCATGTTGAAGCGGGTATGCGATCCGCTCAGCACCGCCGGAATGGAGATCGACTGGGCTTACCTGCACGCTGCGGGAATCGCCCCGTGCGGGGCCTGCATGAGCTGCGCCAAGACCAAGGATGGCCGGTGCTACGGCGAGGATGATGCGGCCAACGAGTTGATCGACCGCACCCGCAACGCCGACGTAATCCTGCTCGGGTCGCCCGTGTACTTCGGTTCAGTAACCGGGCAGATAAAGGCGTACATGGACCGGGTCGGGTTTGTCAGTCGGGTGGGCGACAACTTCCTGCGCCGCAAGATCGGAGCGGCGGTGGTTCCCGCCCGACGGGCTGGGCAACTGCTTACGTTCGCCGAGCTGAACATGTGGTTCCTGATTAACGGCATGATCGTGCCCGGCAGCAGCTACTGGAACGTGGGCGCCGGCCGCGCGGAAGGCGACATTCTGAAGGATAACGAAGCCCTCCTCACGCTGGATGAACTGGCCAAGAACATTATCTGGCTTGCGGATCGACTGAGGGACGAGCCGCGCTAAGCCGTCCCAGGTAGCGTCGCGATGTGGCGCTTTAAGGCTCGCTAGCGCCAGGGTCGTTTTGCAAAGCACGGCGGCCCGGCGCACGTGGCGAGCTTGGCCCGCTTGGCGGCTTGGCGGTTGCCTCGGGTCGCTTTTCGCCGCCGCCCCAGGGGCTTATCATAAGACCGTTTCGCCTGCCCAGGCTGGCCGGCACGCCGGGACTGGTCCGGCGGTGTCACTGGCGGAATAGAGCTCGGAGCAGAGAGCGCGTGCACAAGTTTCTCCTTTTTCCTTCAGAAAGACAGAAAATGCTGGCGGACCTGCCCGGCGCACATCTGGTCGGCGCCGATGGAATCCCGGTTCGCGGCGACATCCAGCTGATCAACGCGGAGATCCGCTGCACCTCGCGCTCCTCCGATCCGTTCGGTCTTTCGCTACTGTGGTCCGTGGACGGTTTTGGCACGGTGCAGCTCGAAACGACGCGCCTGCCGGCCCGCGAAAAACCGTACTTGCTGAATCTGGAGCTGGCCCGCCACCGTTTGATGCGCATTACCCTCAAGCGCGAAGAATGGGGGCTGTTCGATTATCACGGAATGGACGAAATCAGCGAGATGATCGATGGGGCCCGCGACCTCTTCATCCAGGCCTGGGGGCGCATCGAGTCGCCGGCGGCGGCCGCTGAATTGGCTGACCAGTCACTGCGCTTGAGCCTGGAGGCCGGCGAACGGATGTCCCAGTTCCACGCCGCGGTCTTTCTGGGGCGGCGCCAGCAGAGCGGCGGTTTTGCCAAGGAGTTCGTCGGGGCGGCGGTCGCCCAGTCCTGGCCGCCGAGCCTGGTCAACGGGCCAGTGCGCGAGAGCGTGGATTTCATGCGCATTCCGTTCGTCTGGCGCGACGTGCAGCCCAAGGAACAGGAAATCCACTTCGAGCGCCTGGATGCCTGGCTGGACGCCTGCGCCCAGGCGCGCCTGCCGGTGCGCGGCGGCCCGCTGCTGAACTTCGGCGTGCGCTTCGTGCCGGACTGGATGTACATCTGGGAAAATGACTTCGACACCATCCTGGAGTACGCGCGCGAGCACGTCCAGCGCTGCGTGCGGCGCTATGCGGACCGCATCAATACCTGGGTGGCGGTCAGCGGCCTGCACGCCGACAACGTCTTCTCGCTCAATTTTGAGCAGGTGATGGAAATTACCCGCATGGCCGCAGGCGCCGTGAAGGAAGTCGCGCCGCGGGCCCAGGTCATTTTGGATCTGACGCAGCCCTGGGGTGAATATTCGATCCATAACCAGCGCTCCATCCCGCCGCTCCTGTTCGCGGACATGGCCGTGCAAAGCGGGGTGCCCTTCGACGCTTTCGGCCTGCAGTTCCTGTTCGGAATTCCCGCCGACGGCTATCACTTCCGCGACCTGCTGCAAATCAGCTCCCTGATCGACAAGATTGCCAATCTCGGCCGGCCGTTGCACGTCACGGCCGTTGCCGTGCCTTCCGTTGTTGAAGCCCCGGGTAACCCGGTCGCGGCGGGCGGCTCTTGGAAACAGCCCTGGTCGGGTGAGGTGCAGGCCGAGTGGTTGACCGCCTTCTGCGAGATCAGCCTATCGAAGCCTTATGTCGACAGCGTCTGCCTGCAAGGGCTGGCCGACGATGAGGCGGCCACCATCCCCAGCGGCGGACTGCTGACCAAGGACTTTGCCGTCAAGCCTGCGTGTACGCGGCTGGCGCGTCTGATTCGAGAACTGCACGGCAATGCAGAAAACACGCGGAAGTGAAAGCCCATCGCGGCCTGCCGGCCTGGGCCAGGCGCCGCCTGACCTGCGGACCGGGCTTGTGTTGGCGCTGATCTTTGGCGCCGTGTGCGGCGGCAGCGCATGCACGCTCTGGCCGTCGAGAGCCGCGGCGCCGCCGGCACCCGGCCGGGCGGTCCTTCGTCTCGACCCGAATACCGCCAGCCAGACTGAACTGCTGTTGCTGCCCGGGATCGGCCCGCGGCTCAGCCGGAGCATTATTGAGCACCGCGAAGGCAGCGAAACGCGTCCCGCATTTCGAGCGGCGGAAGACTTGGATGCCGTACGCGGCGTGGGGCCGGCCGGCGTGGCGCGCTTGCGGGATTCGCTGCAGTTCGAGCCGCGAGCGGAATAGGAGACCAGCGCATATTGGCTCGCTGGTGGCCCTCTTGGGAGTAAACGGTTAAAAAACCTGAACGAAACAAGGCGTTGAAAAGCCACGGCGTGTGGCACAAACGCGGGCACTGCTCTATATTGTGCACGTGCCGACCGAAAAAAGTTGAAGTGGAGATATTAGGATGAACGCATGGCTACGTCGGGCTGAGATGAACAAGAACCTCATAATCGTGTTGGTCCTGCTCGTGGTAGTTTCGGGTGGCTTCTGGACGTGGAAGTGCCGCAGCACCAGCGCGGAGGTCAAACAGGTCGTCCACCGCTTTAAGGACTACTACGTCACCTGCAAAAACTGCGGGACTCTGGCCGAGAAAGTGCCCGCCAGCGAAGTGGACGCCATGAAGTCCGATATGCAGGGCGGCTACCTGAAATGCCCGAGTTGCGGCAATTATACCGCCAAGTTCGGCAAGAACCCGTTCAAGGGCTCCGAGGCGCAGGGCGAGCAGGAGCAGGCGGACGACGACGAGCCATAATCCGACGCACTAAACGCTCGAAACCAGCCGCGCGGCAGCGCTCGCGGCGTTGCGCTGCCCGCGGCGCCCCCCGGGGGTAATACGAGCGGCGATTCCTTGCTCAGCAGGGGGTTCGGTGCCTGAGGGCGGGTTCCAAGCCACCATTCGGGCGCGCGAGCCAAGAATTTGCGCGCCCCGGACTGTTGCTGGAATGCAGGGCATCCGATCCTAGTTATGGACCGGAGCTGCGTCTTTATGCGGCCCGGCTGAGGCAGGCGATGCGCTCGTTTTTCCTCGTCGGCGGGCTGGCGTGTCTGGCCGGCATCATCTTCGTAAAAGGCTATCTGCTTCGCCCGGTGGGCGCGGCCAGCTCCAGCGAGATGGGGACTGAGATCCGTTTTGAATACACGGCCTATGACGATGAAGCGCCTCCGGCGCTGCCAACCCGTCCCGCGGAGCAACCCGAGATCACAGTCGTTCCTCAGCCGGACGAGCCGGCGAGCCGTCCGCCGGTGGACACCGAGAGCCCGAGTGAGTCGCCCCAGCATGAGCAGGACTTGCCGGCCCTCGATTCCGCGCCGCACGCCGATGCGGGACCGGACCGCACCGTTTGGATAGGTGATTCCGAAATTACACTCGACGGGACCGGCAGCCGCGGCACCGAACTACGCTATTTTTGGCGGCAACGCAGCGGACCGGTCGACCTGCTGATCGACGACCCGCGCGCGGCACTCACGGTTGCGGCCGGTCTGGCCCAGGAGTGGCCGGAAAGCGATGCGGCGTACGAATTTGAACTGACGGTGCGCGATGCACAGGGGCGCGAGGCGGTGGACGCGGTGCGCTTCACGGCCCAGGCGGCTCCGGCGATCACCATTATTCCCGCGGCGCGGCGCCGACTGGCGTGGCGCGAGGGTTACTTGTTGGGGCACTTCGAGTCGTGGAAAACAAACCACACCGACGATGTGGAGGTGTTCGTAATTCGGTGCCCCAGCGAACTGACGTTCCACCATCTGGGCGAGACGGCGGATTATGATATCGCGCCGCTCGAGTGCAACACCGGTTTCGAATACCAGCTCACGCTCTTCTACCGCGAGCCGGAGAGCTCCACGTTCGTCGAGTTCTTCGTAGACACGCCCGAGCGCATTCCGGCAATTTTGCAGTTCGGTGTGAACTGGGATTAGTTTACGGCCTCGCCGGCTGCGGCAACTCAGCTCTCCGTATCCCGGCCGCCGCACTATGTTGTGCGTGGCCGCTCAGGGGGTCGCCGCGGGTTCCGATCAGCCTGAGATTCAGGCCGCCGGCGGCGTCGAGCGAAACTTCCCAGATTTGGCCGGGGCGTACCGGGACAGCGGGGGCCTCGCATTGTGCCACGCGAACGCCGTATTTTGCGGCGAGCTGCGGATCGTCCACTAACTCCCAGAATTTGGCCCAGAGTTCGTCTTCCAGCGCGGCGGCCGCACTCGATTGCGTAATCGGGGGACGGGCGGCGCGGTCGAGATCGGCGGCGGACTCGGGCGCCTGGCGGTCGCCGAAGATGCGGCGGAACATGGCCAGGCTCGTGCCGCGCTCCGCGTCGCCTTCGCCGACGTACTGCTGGGCGAACTTGATCACGAGAGCTTCGAAATAGACTAGCGTGCCGGTCGCCTCCACGGCGAGCGGGCGGCCGAGAGTGCCGTCCGGCGCGATCTCCTGCCAGACCAGCGCGGTCACCGGATTGCCGGCGGCATCGTGGTATTGTCGCAGCACGTCGACCTGCGCCACGCGTCGCGTCGCGCTCAGACGCCCGGCGTATTCCATCAGCTTCTGCCGCTCCTGCTGAAGCTGGTTGACCTGGCTTTGGAGTTGGCGAACCTCTTGGCTGCCAAACTTGACGGCGGTGAAGACGGCGACACTCACGAGCAGTACGGATGCGAGAGTGAATTTGACCCACCTCATGCGGGTATCTCCGTGAGAGCTGCCTTCGGAAGCACGTCTTATCCTCCAACCCAGCCGGCCTGCCGGGGCAGGCAGTAGTCCCACGCCTGCTCCGATCTATTGTACGGTGGTTCGGTCTGTTGTACCGGTCGCGCACTTTGCGGATGCGAGGATCGCGCGAGCAGGGAAGCAGATTTTCCGCGGCCCCGTCCGCCTCTTGATCCCCCGATCCCTTGATCTCTTGATGCGCCCCGTTTTTGCAGGCCTGTCCGACGACCTGGATGCTGGCGGTTCAGCAATGGCGCTTCGCCCCATGATTCGACCGGGTGTGAGCGCCGCACAGGCCATCAGTCAATAAGTTCGAGCTCAACGTCGAACCAACTGCGTATAGTGGACCTGCACCCGGATTGTGTGCCCGCATAGATCAGCCCTAAAAGTGCCACGCGAGGAGACTCTTTGCTCGAAAGATGTCGCTTCCACGATGGTCTTTACGACGGCCGAATGTTCCTCTGCGGGAATTGGCGTCATATCCCACCAGCGCGGGGACTTGCTGTCGCGCGGTCCGAACTAACGGAGATGAGTCTTGCCGCTGGCTTCGTCAGCGCCGACCGCAACACGCCACATTCCATCCTCCCGTGCTTGGGCCAGAAGGAGTGCTAGCAGCCTCGCGTACGCGCCTGGTTCGCCGCTCGCCACCTCGTACGTTTCGCCCGGTACCAGCTTGTCGCGCAGGACTATATCCGCCTTGCGTTTGTTGCACATTGTTGGCTCCAGGAGAGTCGAGTTCATAGCCGCTCCTTACTCCCGCGCGGCAGCCCGCAGTGTGCACATTTCGATCCGAGCACGCCTCAGGGTTGGACCGGACCACAATGAGCCTTTCACGAGCGCGGCGGTGAGTGCACCGTAGATGGGGTTTATTCCGCCGGCGGCTCCGCCTCCTCCTGGGTCTCCTCGCGGTCGCGCATGTTGCGCATGCCGTCCCACTCCTCCTTGGTGACGATTACCTCGCGCGCCTGGCTGCCCTTGTATTCGCCCACAATCCCCGCCGCGTACATCTGGTCGATCAGCCGTGACGCCCGCCCGTAGCCGATCGTCAGCCGCCGCTGCAACAGGCTCACCGAGCCGCGCCCGCTCTCGAGCGTTATCTCCACCGCCTTGTCGAACAGTTCGTCACGCTCGCCCCCGCCCGCCGCCTCCAAACTCGGCATGCGCGTCAACTCGGGGTGGAAGGCCTGCGGCTGCTGCTCCTTGCAGTGCTTTACCACCGCGCGCAGTTCCTCATCCGCCACAAACGTGCCCTGCGCCCGAATCAGCTTCGACGAGCCCGGCGGCAAGAAGAGCATGTCGCCCTGACCCATCAGCACCTCGCCGCCGTTCTGGTCCAGCACGATGCGCGAATCCAGCCGCGAGGCGACGCGGAATGCGATGCGGCACGGTAGGTTGGACTTGATCAGGCCCGTCACCACGTTCGCCTGCGGCCGCTGCGTCGAGACGATCAGATGGATGCCGACGGCCCGGCTCTTCTGCGCCAGACGGCAAAGGTAGAACTCGACTTCCTTCGCCGAAGTCATCATCAAATCCGCCAGCTCGTCGATCATGATGATGATGTGCGGCAAGTAGACCGGAATGCGTTCCATCTCCTCGTCGCTGGCAATATCGAGCCGTTGCTTGAGCCCGGCCCGCCCCAGCCGGTTGTAGCTGCGGATATCTTTGACGCCCGCTTCGGCCAGCAAAGCGTAGCGTTCGTCCATTTTGGTCGCGGCCCAATCGAGGATCGCCTCGGCCTTGCCCATCTCCGTCACGATCGGGCACATCAGGTGCGGCACGTCCTTGTACATCGCCAGTTCGACCACTTTCGGATCGACCAGGATGAGCTGCACCTCGGCCGGCGAGCGCGTCATGAGAATGGACATGATGATGCTCGAGACGCACACGCTCTTGCCCGAGCCGGTCGTGCCCGCGATCAGCAGGTGCGGCATGCGCGAAAGATCGCTGACCAGCGGCTGACCCGCGGCATCCTTCCCGAGGAAGAGCGGTATGGACATGCCCTCGGCCCGCCGTCCGAACACCTCAATGACATCGCGGATGCGAACCTTCTCTTTGTCGATGTTCGGCACCTCGATGCCAATGGTGTTCTTGCCCGGCAGCGGCGCCACCACGCGCACGGCGGGCGCTTTCAACGCCCGGGCCATGTCGTTCGTCAGGGAAGCGATCTGGCTGACCTTGATGCCCGGCGCAAGCTTCAGCTCAAAAACGGTGATGACCGGCCCCGTCTCGATAGCGACGACCTGCACCTCCAGCCTGAACTCATTCAGCGTCTGTTCGAGGATGTACGCTTTCTCGCGGCACAGTAGCTCGATGGAGTCCTTGTCCACCGGCGGGGCCGCTTCCAGCAAGCTCAGCGGCGGCAAGCGGTAACTGCTCTCGCCGGGCGGCTTGATCGCCGGCGCCGCCGCCTTCGCCGCGGCCGGCGCGGTCTCCGCCTTTGCCGTGGCCGGCGCGGTTTCCGCCAGGGTGCGAACGGAAGGACTGCTCGTGCCGGTCTTGGTTCGCACCGCGCCACCAGCGGCCGGCCAGGGGACGCTTCGCGCCTCGCTCGTTAAGAGGGGCGCGCCCACATCTTCACTCGGCTCAGACTTCTTGCCGGCCCGCTCCGGCTTGCGGTCAAACGTGAATTGAGTGGGCGGAATGGCCAACGACTCACTCTTCCGCGTCTCACGACCGTCTTTCTTCTCCTCCGCGCCCCGCTCTTCGTCGTCCTCGAGTTCGGGCCTCGCCGGCTGGCGGCTCTTGGGGACCGCTCCAGCAGTCGAGGCTTTGGATTGGCCGTTGCCACCGAGGCGGTGCCCAAGCTGAATTGCCCCGTCGGCCACGCCGGCGGTCAGAGCCGCGCCGGCTTTAGCGATTGCAGTGCCGCCCCGCGCCAACATCGGCACCGAACGCTTGCTGGTCCAGCTCAGCCCGCGGAAGAAACGCACGACAAACTCATCGCCCGCAAGCAGTAACCCCACCACGAAGACGCAAGCGAACACGAGGTGCGTACCCGCCACCTGAAGAAACCTGACGCTCGTGTTGGCCACTACCGTCCCGATCACGCCGCCCGGCCCCGACAGCAGCCAGCGATCGGTTGCATCCAGCAGCAGCGCGCCCCAGCCGCTCACGACAGTGCAGACCGTCGCCACTCCCAGCAAGCGGAACCACATGTCGCTCAGCAGAAACCCGCGCGACCATGCCAGCGCCACCATGGTGGCCAGCGCCAGCAGCGCGTAGGCCCCCACGCCGAAATACCAGAACAGGCAGTAGGCGATGACCGCCCCCGTTGGCCCGCACATATTCGCGGCCGGATCGTTCTGCGGCCAAACGCTTGTGCTGGGGGGATCAGCCGTGTTGAAGCTTAGGAGGCAGACCCAGCCGAAGACACAGCCCAACAACCCCGCCGTAGCCAGGCAGAAGCGCAGCACCACCTTTCGCTCGTCCGCGCGGGACATGCGAATCCATCCTTGAGCGTCTCGCCGCCCGACCTCCGAATCGGGCCCTAAAAAAACCCAGGGCAGTATAGTCGATGTCGCATTCCGGCGTCGAGTTGGATACGCTAAGGGCTTTAGATTGGTTGCGGGGGCGGGTTGCACGTTCGACCGCCCGCCCCGCACGGGCGAGACCGAGAAAGCGGATCTAAAATGCAGCCCTCAAACTTGGCTCTGCGCTGGCTCGACCAGCTCGGCGCGCACACGCTGGGCGTGCTGGGCGCCTTTGGCGACTTCTGCCTTTTCGGGGCGAGCACCATATCGTATGCCCCGGTGGACATTGCCACGCGCCGCGGCTGGGGCCGCTTGTTGCCGCAGTGCTACGCGATCGGCACCCGCTCCGTACCAGTGGTCATGCTGACCGGCATGTTCGTCGGCATGGTACTGATCGTCCAAGGCTGGGAGCAATTCGACGCGGCCGGTCTCAGCAGCCGCCTCGGCGCCGTGGTGAACATCTCGGTCACTTCGGAACTCGGCCCGGTTTTGGCGGGCGTCATGCTTGCCGGGCGCGTCGGCGGTGCTCTTACCGCTGAACTTGGGACGATGAACGTCACCGAGCAACTGCTCGCCTTGCGCTCGATGGGGGCCGATCCGATCCGGTTCCTTGCCACGCCGCGCTTCCTGGCTTGCCTCATTCTCACTCCGCTGCTGACGGTTTACGCAGATTTGACGGGCGCGCTCGGGGCTTGGGTTATTTACTCCGGCGTCTACGGCGGCGATAGCGAGGCGTTCTGGCGCTATACGGCCGACATTGTCGAGAACTGGGATTTGATAACCGGCCTGGTCAAAGCGCTCTTTTTCGGTGGCGCCATCGGCCTGATCGGCTGCTATGCCGGATTCCATTGCCGCCCGGGCGCCGAAGGCGTCGGCCGCGCCTGTACCGAGGCTTTTGTCTCCAGTTTCATCGTGATTCTGATGCTGGATTTCTTCCTGAACTTCGTTAACAACGGCGTGTACAAAGCTTTATACGGCACGCGCTCGCTGTTTTGAGCCGGAGAGCCGGATAGGGGAAACCGTGGAGTCATTTAACCGCGAGACCGATAAGTGGACGCTCGGGACCCGATTATTGAACTGAGACAGGTCAGCAAGTCCTTCGGACGGCGAATCGTTCTGGACCGCATTGACCTAAAAATCCAACGTGGAACCTCGACCGTTATTATCGGTCGTTCGGGAACCGGCAAGAGCGTCCTGCTGCGCCATATCGTCGGCCTGCACCGGCCCGATCACGGCGAGGTCTATTTCGAGGGCCGGCGTATCGACCGGCTCTCTGAGCGACAGCTTGTCCCGATCCGCCGACAGATCAGCTTCGTGTTTCAGCTCAACGCGCTCTTCGATTCGATGACCGTCGCCGAAAACGTCGCGTTTCCAATGACCGAAACCGGTAACGGCCGGGCCGATCCACGCCAGATCGCCGCTCTGGCGCGGCGTTCTCTCCAGATGGTCGGAATGGCCGGTTTTGAGGACAAGCGGCCGGCGGATTTATCCGGCGGCGAGAAGAAGCGCGTTGCGCTGGCCCGCGCCATCGCGATGGACCCGCCGCCAAAGGTCATTCTTTACGATGAGCCGACGGCCGGTCTCGATCCGCAGCGCGGCGACGTCATCACGCGCCTGATCCGCCAGCTCCAGCGCGAAGTACACGTCACTAGCGTGGTCGTCACGCACGATATGAAGCTGGCGGCCCAGGCGGGTGACCGCGTGCTGCTGCTGTGGAACGGGCGCTTCATCGGCGACGGCACGCCCGAGGAGCTTCTCAGCAGCCGCGACGAACACGTGCGCCGCTTCGTCGACGGCCTGGCGGAGCCGGAGGACTTGGCGACACTGTCGCAGTGACACTATCGCCGTAACACTATCGCCGGCTGCGAATAACAAACTTTCTCTATTTCGCAATTGGGAAGCACGCTACTCCGCCGCAGGGAGAACGTGCAGCCGCAGCTCCTCTGGTTCGCCCGCCGTGTCTACGCGCTGCCCTGAAATCCAGATTTCGGGCATAGGTAGAACGCACACGCCCGGCCGAGTGGCGACTAACTCGTACTCATGTTCGTGTGGTCCGGCGGTGATGCCGCGAGCGCGGAAGTCTAACTGATCCGCGCGGCGCGGCTCGAGAACGCCTAGTGCTCGCGGCTCGGATTGCGGTTGGGCGACGAGTGAGCAGTTTGGCGGAATGCGCTGGCTCCACTTCATTGCGGTCGCGGGCCGCGCCAGTTCAAAAGACTCGCGGACCAGAATGCGCTGCCCGGGCTTCAGCCGAGCGCCCAGAGGCAGGACGTAGCGTTGCCACCGCGACGATGATGTCCGCCGCGCGCCGATATCCTCAGATTCGGCATCCGGGGGCATGCCGTCCTTCTCCAGAAGCAGCAGCGCACGGCGGATGCGCAGCGGCCGGCTGGCATTGTCTGGCGGGCTGTCGGCCGAGACAGCACAGGGGACGCTGACATCCTGAGCGTCGCCCGGTTGCGGTTGCACGGGCCCGTTGCGAGCGGAGGCAGGAATGCCGGCTTCGGCCGTCACGGCCCGGACGATGGTCGACATTCTCAAGTCGGATTGACCAGCCTGCACCGCTTCGACGCGCGCCTGGAGCCAGGCCACGCCGCTGGCCGGCACGACCACCTCGCGTGCCAGCGGCTCAATGGGGGCGGTGTCAAAGGTCTCGGGCGGATCAATGACCCGCAGGGACTCGATGCTTAACCCTGCTCCGGGATCGACCGTCAAGTTTACGGTGACAGGTACTGCGTGCGGGTTCTGCACCGCCATGCCTATCACGAACCGATCACCTAACGTGCAACGTGCCGGCACATCCGGGAGAAGTCGCAAGCCGGCCCGTGTGTCGAGCAGAATATCCTTGCTTGCGAGTGTTCCCTGCTCATCGCGCGCAAGGGCCGCAAGCCGGTATACGCCGGGAGTCTGGGGCAAAGTCAGCTCCAGCGTCTTGTCTGTAGCGGCCCGGGATGTGGCCCAGAGCGTGCCGCCCACGGCCAACGGCGGCGGAACGTTCGGACGCTGAGGAGTCGCAGGCCGTTGTTCCGTCGCCGCGCTGCCCCACGAAGCGGCCATCGGCGCCCCCGAGCCTGTCGAGGTGTTCGAGTCGACTGAGGGCGAGCCGGGCGCCCATTCCACCGGGCCGGACCACAGGGCAGGCGTGAGCAGCGCTAGCAAGCTCGCGGAAGCCGTATTGCTTGCGGCTGGCGGGTCATCATGGCGACCCGCCGCGGATCGCACCTCAAACGGCAGGGCGATGCGCTGACCCGGCAGCAGTCGTTCTCCTGGCGTGAGGTCGATTTGCAGGGCGCGTGACGGGTCTGCCGCAACTTCAGTCTCGGCAATAGTCTCAGGTCCGCTCGCGCTCAGGCTTACCAACTGTGCGCGCAGTCCGTCGGCATTCGGCGTTGGTGCGAATGAGCACTCGCGAATCCCATCGAGGCTGTCGAAGGCCTGCGCGGCGACCGGTTCCTGGCCGGTGAGCAACACTACGAACGGCTGCTCTAGCTTGCCCTCAAGCCGCACTTGGATCGCGCCGGCGTGGTCGCGACCGGTGTATTCGGCTGTGAGGCGGACGTTTGCCTTGGTACCGGCCGTGGCACTAGCCGTTTGAAAACCAGTCTCATAGGCGGGCTGAGTATCGGCATTGAGCGGTTGTGGACTGGTCACACTGGCGTGGCGGACGCTCACGCGGCGATGAACTGCGACGGGCGGCTCGTCCAGTCTGGGAATGAGCACCTCGATGTCGTAGTCGCCGGGCTGCGGCGGTTGCCACATTGCTGATTGGCAGCCGCGGGCCGCGGAGAACTGTAACTCCCGCGGCGGCTGTTCCGCGCCGTGGACGGTGGCCGACGCGAGCGTCAAGCCGGTCCGTCGAGTCGGATCGAACCAGCCCAGCCGCACCTGAACCGGCCGGCCAGCTACCGGTTCGGCCGGGTCGGTCTGTATCCAAGCATGGACGGGCTCGGCGGCGCAGAGGAATTCAATCAGAGTTTTCGTCTGCTGGCCGTTCCAGGCGCTAAATGTGACCCACAATCCGCCAGCGGTTGGGCCGGGCGGCATATCGAGCAAGTTGAGCGGCAGGGGGAGTTCAAAGCCTGCGGGCCGAGGCGTGGTTACCGGCAGATGGCCATGCCAGCCGGGAATTCTGAGCGCGTCGCTGGCGATTGGCTGAAAATCGTTCGTCTCGTCTGGAAGACGCACCACGCGCAGCACCGAGGACAGTTGCGTCGGACTCGCCGGCGCGCCCCATGGCAGCCAGGCATTGATGCTTGCCGTCAGGTTCTCAGCATCGCAATGCAGGGTGGAAGAGTCTGTGGGGCAAGTGACAAATTCCTTTCGACCGGCCTGTGCGACGCCGATCAGCAGATGCGGCGCCAGGTTCTCCGCCACTCGCTGGTCGCGGCGCACGACAAAGCGCAGATGCTCGCCGCTCCAGCTCTCGGGACTTGGCAGGTCCACGGAGAACATCCCCGCCGCAGTGGGGCTTAGCGGCAGCGTCGCCAGCGTTTCGTCCAAGGCGTTGCGAATCTCGATCTGCCATTCGGCGGGCGTGCTCTGCCACTTTACGCCATGGTCCAGCACGAGCCCGGCGAGCGTCAGGATGCCGCCCGGCTGCGGCTCAGCAGGCCCGCCCGTGAAGGCGACTTTCGGTCCGCCGGAGTCCTGCGGCAATTCCCCGCGACATAGGGCCAGGTGCTCGCCCGCGCGTAATAAGCAGACCCATCGGCGGTCGCGCAGCACGCGCGCCTCGGGAGGCAGGTCCATCCGCGCCACTCCGGCCGTGAATTGCGGCTGCGTCGGCACAAACGAACCGGCCATCCAGAAGTCGCCCGTCAGACTGGCGAGATCTTCGGGGGCAGTGGTGCTGAGCGGGTTCTTGCCGCCCCAAATGACGGCCTGCTCGCTGCCGACCCAGGCGACCGTCGCCAGATCGCTCACGATCAGCAGGCGCTTCAACGGCTCAACGTGGGATTGGTCTGCGCTTTCGACGCAGACGACGTAGGCTCCGGGCGGCGCCTCGAACTCCACGGGGCCGGCCGAGGCGCTTTCCCACCAGTCATGCGCTTGAGCCACGGGCGTATCGATCCGCCTTGAGAATTGCAGCGATCCCGCGACCGGCAAGTGCGCTTCGTTCAGGCGACCCTGCCGTGCTGTAAGCCAGCTCTGCAAATCCAGCCGGCGAACTTCCACCTGAACGGCGCCGACGTTTCGCGCCGCAAGTGCGAGTGTAACCGGGCGCCCTATGGGGCTCGCGGCCGGGACTTCCAGGCGCAATTGTGGGCTGGTGATAGCCGCCAGTTTTTGACTCGCTTTCTGCGATACGACTTGATCGCCTTCGCGCGTCAAACGCTCGTACAGCTTGGAGGCGTCGCGCCAGCGTCTTTCGGCCTCGTAGCGCTCGGCCAGGGCCATCGTGGCTGCGACAACCGGTGGCGCCAGTTCCGCAGCGGCTGCAAGCTGTTCCAGGAGTTCTTGGCCGGCGGGCGCGGTATCGGCGTCTTGCAGCAAGTCCTGGGCAATCAGCAGATCGATCTGCGCCAGGCCGGCGGCGCTGTCGGGCATGGCGGCCACGCGCTCGCGCAGTCGCGCGATTTGTTCGCGCCGCACCTGGCGTGCTTGTGAGGCATCCCGCGGCTTGGATGTGCCGAACCGCGCGGGCGTAATCTCCCACTCATTGTGACGCGACCATGTGTCGGCCAGTGCGACCAGGGTGACAACCAGGCGGTCGTTCTCACGGCGCGCGGCAAAGCCTTCGGCCGCGGCGTCCAGTAGCTCCAGCGCCGCTCCGGTCTCCGCCAGCGCGCTGCGCGCCGCACCCAGTGCCAAGTTGCATTCCGGCCGTTCGGCCAATTCCGGGTGTTCACGGTAAAGCTGCCCGATGTCGCCGATTCCCAACTGGCGATCAGCGCGGCTGGGGCCAGCAAGCCAAGTCATCGCCCGCAGCGCCGCAGCATCGAGGCGGACTTGCGGATCCTGGGTGTGCGCCAGGACGCGCTCGGCCAGCGCGCGGGCAGAGGCGTAGTCGCCGGCGCGATAGGTTTGCAGCGCATCGGCCACTTCGGCGGACCACTCCAAACCGCGGTCGGCGCCGCCGGCGCTCACGGCCGGGAGGGCGGCTCCGATGGCTGCAAGGAGCAGTAGCGCTGTGCCCGAACCGAGTCTCTTTCCCGAACCTCCCCAACCAGCCGAAGGATGAGCGCAGCTTTCCATTAACAACTCTCAGAAAAACGCCGGCCGGAAACCCGCCGATGGCATTCTAACGCTCTTGCCAGGGTTCCGCGCGGCACTCGAAACTCGCGGCTCGAACCTCAATTACGCCACGCGAACGAAGTCGTCCCACTTCAACCCCGTCCGGGCAACCACCGGCTGGATATCGGAGAGGAAGCGTCGCGCATCGCCGTAGTAGCCGGCGGTCGGGCGTAAATCCGGCAGCAGGCTGCGCCAATAGGCGTTGAACTGGCGCATGAGGGCTTCGCGGATGTACTTGGCGAGCATGCTGCCGAGGGCCACGGACATATGCACCTGATCGCCGTCCACGGTGAAATCGATCAGCCAATCGCTGCGCTGCGTCGCCAACCGGTACCGGCTGCACGTCTCAGAAACCTCGTGTACGTGCAGATAGCGCTGCGGAAAGGCGCGCAACAGCATGGGACCGTAGTCGTCGCGCCCGCCCAGGCGGTCGACGTGGATGTGCACGTCCTGCTCGCCGCAGGCCGCGGTCGCGCGGTGCATCAGCCGCAGAACGCCTTCGAGCAGCAACTCGGCCTTGTTGTGCGTCTGGGCCATGCGACGATTGAATTGGTCCTCGGGAACGACTTCAGCCAGCAGGCCGCAGCACCGCAGGCCGCAGGCGTCCATGCACCTGGCCAGGCGAGCGGCGATGGCGGTGTGGGCGGAGCGCACGCGGTCGATCGGCAGCGGTTGGGCGAGATTTTGATACCAAGGCGGACCGAACTCAGCCGCCTCCCCGCACAAGCCGCACAGAAACTGATCGAGCCGGCCGGTGGTCAGCCCGGCGTTGAGTGCGAAGGCCAGCACCGTGCGCTCCAGAGGCGCGATGCAGTTCGTGTCGTGGATCTGCTTTGAGTCGTTTAACGGCAGGCGCCACTCGCGCCGGCCGGGGTTGCGGCAGACCACGTCCTTCAGGCATTGCCAGTGGTCCTGCTCGAGCAGGTCCGGGCGGATTTGCCACACGGTCGCCGCCAACACGAGCGGTCCCAGTTGCGGCCCATAGCCGGCTTCATCAATTCCGATCACGATCGGCATACGTAAGGATTATGCGCCGCTACCAGCCCACTGCATAGAAGATGGCGGTGAACAACGCGTCGGCCCCAATCAGCGAGACGATGCTCTTTACGACGGTGGTGGTGGTCGCCCGTCCGACGCCTTCGGCCCCACCGCTGGTGTTCAAGCCCTCATAGCAGGCGATCATGGCGATGATGCCGCCGAAGACGCCGCCCTTGAACAGGCCCGTGAAGTAGTCGTGCAGCGTCAAGGCGAGCTGCGTCGAGGTCAGGTAGCCGGCCACGGTCAGGTTCAGCGTGGTCACGGAAACCAGCAGCCCGCCTAAGATGCCCATAACGTCGGCCAGCACCGTAAGCCCGAGCATCATGGCCGCCGTCGCCACGATGCGCGGAATGACCAAAAACCGGATCGGGTCAAGCGCATGGGCACGCAGGGCCTTAATCTCCTCGCCCTCCACCATGGCTGCCAGCTCGGCGGCGATAGATGCGCCAGCGAAACCGCTTAGCAGAACCGCGGTGATCAGCGGCCCCAGTTCGCGGAATATGGCGATGGCGATGATGTCGGCCGTACGTTGAATTTGGCCGTACGCCTGTAACGTCGGCGCCATGTTCAGCGCCAGGATGATGCCGATGAAAATTTGCACCAGGATTGTCAGCGGAATGGCGCGGACGCCGACGCGCACCATTTGGGCTGCCAGCGAACGGCCGTGAATTCGTGTGCCACGGCCGCGCACGGCGTACCAGGTTCGCTGGAAAACCGTTCCGAGCAGGCGGGTGACGCCGCCAACGTACACGAATCCGCGCCCCAGGCCATTCAGCGCGGCGCGCACGCCAGCACCGACGGCCGCGGGGCCTCGGAACCAGAATGCGCTACCGGCGCTCTCGGGGCTCTCGCTCACAAGTGCGTAGCGTCGTTGATATCCTTGGCGATGTCAAAGAAGCGGTCGAGCTGGGTAACCTCGAATACGCTGCGAACGCGCGGCTGGAGGCCCACCAGCACGAGCCGTCCGCCGCTCCGTTCGACCAGGCGCTTGATTTCAACCAACGTGCCAACGCCGGACGAGTCCATATAGCTGACGTCCGAAAGGTCTACGATCAACCGCTTGGGCGTTTTGCCGGCCACTCGCAGAAGGGCGTCGCGCATTTGGGGGCTGGTGCGCAAATCCACCTCGCCCGAAACGCGCACTACGGGGCCGCCCTCACGCACCGCGCTACTGATTCGCAGACCTTTTGCGGGGTTCTGCATCTATCGCCACCTCAGGCTTGGCCGCCTTTGAAGCTCTGAATTTCCGCATTACCAGCAGGGTACCGCCGCCGGGCGCGGGTGCGTATTCTACGAAGTCCATCATCGCGCGGATGATATGCACGCCCAAGCCGCCTGGCCGGACATCTTCGAGCGCCCGCCCCTGAATTTGCTCGGGATCGCAAAACTGGCCGAAGTCCCGCAACCGGATTTCGACTCCCGGGCTCGGTTCCTCGACCTCTCGGACGGTCAGCAGAATGCGATTGTTGAGGTCGCATTTGTAGACGTGGCGGATAATGTTGGTGATCGCCTCATCCACGGCCAGCGTGATCTTGGCTGCCTGCTGGGCGGTCCAGCGGTGCTGCAACGACCAGTCGCAGACGGTTCTGCGAACCTTGCAGAGGAACCGCGGGTCGCTCGGCAGGTCCAGTTCCAGCAGGTTTTTCCGCTGAGACAGGGCGCTCATACTATAGAGAATCGGTTACGGTCGCCTTTGGATTACGGTTCCGACGCCGCGCATCAACCGAGCGCGTCTTCGGGAGCGCTTCTAAACGCCCTCTTGTCTGACGGCAGCGGGAATTTCGCCCCGACGCAGGGCTTCTCGCCAGCGCTGAATCGCCGCCGCACGCTCCTGTTCCGAGGCGTAGAACTTATACCCATAAGTCCGGCCCGTCAGGTCCTGTAATGCCATTATGGCGTACATTCGCACGGCCGGGTCTTGGTCGTCAAGCAACCTGATCAGATCCGGTACGGATTCCACGTCTTGACGGCCCGCCAGCCGCACGGCCGCCCGGGCCTGCTGCGTCGGCGTTCCGGAAACGAGCTCCGCCCGGACCTCGGAAGTGGGCTTACGGCAGGATAGGGCGCCGCCGAGCAGCGCAAACGTGGCTAGCAGCAGCAGGAAAGAGCGCCGCGCCATGCTCAAATTATATAGGTTGTCAGCGCGCGCGGGTCGGAAATAGCAGACAATTAAGCGCACGGCCTGCGCCTCGCCGACGGACCGCCCCTCAATCGTCCCCGCGCAGAAATCCGGGGCGACACGGTTCGGCTCCGCTCGTAGAATGACGCCTTTGAGCCGGTTATCGTTGCGGCGACAGCCTGGGGCCGCCGAAAAGGAGGTTTTGGCATGTACCGTTTGGTTTCGATGTTCCTCGTCGCGTTCTGTGCGCTGCAAATGGCCGAGGCGCAGCAGACTATCCAGTGGCGCACGGATGTCCCCGCCGCCGTCGCTACGGCCAAGAACAAGTCGTTGCCGCTCATGTTCTACGTTTTGGGGAAGAATGAGGATCGGGACAACAACCTCGACAATGCCCAGAAGAAAGCTTTCACCGACCCCAAGGTGCTGCAGCTTTCGCGGCGCTTTGTTACGGTGCGCCTCTCCCGTAGCGCCAACCGCGACGTGCTCCAGGAACTGCGGTTGCCTGCCACCATGACGCAGGAAATCGCATTCGCCACGCCCGACGGCAAGGTCATCGACCGGATTTCACCCAGCGGCGTGGCCGATCCCAAAACGTTGGCCGACAAAATGCGGATGGTCTTTGATTCCTATCGCCGCGACCTCTTCACCCGCGAAATTCAGCCGGAGCTCGATAAGCCGGACGCCGACCCGCAACGGCTGCTCGCGGGCCTGGGCGCCATACGCGATCTCAACATCGTGTCGGCCGATGCGGCGCTGATCCGGCTGACGGAGCGTGAGAAATTGGACAACAAGGTGCGCTTCGAAACGTACGAGGTGCTGGCCGCGCTGTCCACTAAGCCCGCCGTGGAAAAGCTGTTCGAGCTGGCGAAAGCGGAAAAGCCACGTGCGGCCGAGGCTCTCGGGAAAATAACGCCGGCCGGGGCCGAGATACTGGCGGACAAGCTGGTAGAGGACGACGGCACGGTGCAAATCGTGGCCTACGACGCGATTTGCAAGGCCTGCGGGATCCGGGAGCGCAGAGCCACCAAATGGTGGGAGCGCGCCGAGAACCGCCTCAAGCTGGAAGAGCTCGAGAAAACGAAGCAGGCTGCGAAAGAGGCGGCCGAGCGTTGGCGGGCGACCTATGAAGAGTGACATCGTCGATCTGCGCAGCGATACCGTTACGCGGCCTTCGCCGGGCATGCGGGCCGCGATCGCCGCGGCCGAGGTCGGCGACGACGTGCTCGGCGACGACCCGACCGTGCTGCGCTTGCAGGAGCGCGTGGCACGGCTGCTGGGTAAGGAAGCGGCCCTGTTCGTGCCCTCCGGCAGCATGGCGAACCTGGTGGCGATCCGCGGCTGGACGCAGCCGGGCGACGAGATCATCGCCGACGTCACCGTTCACAGTTACAACTACGAGTCGGCCGGACCGGCGGCGATCGCCGGGTGCAGCTTCCGCCTACTGAACGGGCCGCGCGGAATTTACAGCGCTGCGGACGTTGAAGCGGCTATTCGCCCGCCGGAATCACACTTTCCGCGCACGCGGCTGGTCATTATTGAAAACACTACCAACCGGGGTGGCGGCTCGATCTGGCCGGTTGAGACCGTGGCGGAAGTAGGTGCGACGGCGCACCGGCGCGGGCTAATCCTGCATATTGACGGTGCGCGCCTGTTGAACGCGTGTGTGGCCCGCAAGCTGGACCCGGTCGAGTACACGCGGCACGCGGATTCGGTGTCGATCTGCTTTTCGAAGGGGCTCGGCGCGCCGATCGGTTCGATTGTGGCCGGTCCGAAGGACTTCATCGCCCGCTCGCATCGCATACGCAAAATGCTCGGCGGGGGCATGCGGCAGGTTGGGATTCTGGCGGCGGCGGCAGAGTATGCTCTCGATCACAACGTTGAGCGGCTGGCGGAAGACCATGCCCACGCGCGGCGGCTGGCCGAGGCGATCAGCGTTCTGCCGGGAATCCGGCTCAATCCACGCGACGTAGAGACCAACATCGTCCTGTTCGAAATTGAGAGTTCGTTGGGCTCGGCGGCTGAGTTCGTGGCGCGCATGCGCGAGGAAGGCGTGTGGATGTTCGCCACGGGGCCGCGGCAAGTGCGGGCGCTGACGCACCTGGACGTGTCGGCCGCGCAGATCGAGCGGGCCATCGCCGTCTTCCAGCAGGTGTGCCGGCGGGCTTGTTGATCCTCGATTGGCGCTAGCACGAACTTAAAGGGTCAGTAGCCGCGATCGGGAGCATCGAGGCTGGTAAAATTGAACCAGCTCCGGCCCTCGCGCGCCAGCAGCTCGTCGGCGATGCTGGGGCCCCATTGGCCGGCGGCATAGTTGGGGAAGTCGGCGGGGCGTTCGTCAGCCCAGCCCTCCAAAATCGGCTGCACGACAGTCCATGACATCTCCGTCTGGTCAGCGCGCATGAACAGGGAGGCGTCGCCGCGCATTACGTCGAGCAGCAGCGTTTCGTAAGCGTCCGGCGGCGGCGTCTGAAAGAACTCGCGGTACGAGAACCGCATCCAAACCTGATCAAGATGCATTTCGAGCCCCGGCCGTTTGGCGAGAAAATGCAGCCGTACGCCCTCCTCAAGCGTGATGTACACGATCAGGCGATTTGGTTCCCAGGCCTGGACCGCGGACGGAGGAAACGAGCGATGCGGGACGGGCTTGAACTGGATGCAGGCTTGCGACAGACGTACCGGCAGCCGTTTGCCGGTGCGAACGAAGAAAGGCACATCCTGCCAGCGCCAATTGTCGACGAAGAGCTGTAGCGCCACATAGGTTTCGGTGGCCGAGTCCGGCGCCACGTCGGGCTCCTGGCGATAACCTGGTACCGGCCAGCCGTCGATCTGGCCCGGGCCGTACTGGCCGCGCGCGGCGTACTTTCATAGATCGGCCCGCGCGATCGGACGAATGGCGCGGAGCACGTCCAGCCTCTTGTTGCGCACCTCATCGGGCTCGAACGTCACGGGCGGTTCCATGGCGATGTTGGCCAGGACGCGCATCAGGTGATTCTGCACCATGTCGCGCAGCGCGCCGGCGCGCTCGTAATACCGCCCACGGTGCTCGACGCCCAGTTTCTCGGCCACCGTAATCTGCACGTGGTCGATGTAGCGCCGGTTCCAGATCGGCTCAAAGAGACTGTTGGCAAAACGCAGCGCCAGGATGTTCTGCACCGTTTCTTTACCGAGATAGTGGTCTATCCGGTAAATCTGGGACTCGGCCAGGGACTCCAGCAAGAGGCGGTTAAGCCTTGCGGCCGAATCGAGGTCGTGTCCAAACGGCTTTTCGATCACCACGCGCGTGCGGCCCCGGTCGGCTACCAGGCCGGCCTGGCCAAGGTGCGAGACGACTGTCTCGATCAGGTGCGGCGGAACGGCCAGGTAGAAAATGTGCTGGGCGGGCGCGCCCCAGGCCTGGTCCTGGGCCGGCAGTTCTCCGGCCAGACGCGCGTAGGGGGCAGGCGTGTGGATGTCGCCGGCAACGTACCGGGCGTGCTGCTCGAAACGGCCCCAGTTCGGCAATTCGGGAGCATACCGGGCGAAATGCATGGCCCCGCTACGCAGGCGCTCTCGAAATTGCCGGTCATCGAGAGGCTTGCGGTCAATCCCCACAATCTGGAACTGCTCGGGCAGCCACTTGTCCACGAACAGGTGATACAGAGCCGGGACGAGCTTCCGCCAGGCGAGGTCGCCGCCCGCCCCGAAGATGACTAGCACCGTCGGCGGGGTCCTGTCAGACTGCCCCATAATGCACCTGCAACCAGTGGCGTTGCTAAACCACAGTGCCCAGTTGCGCGGGTGCGATTACTTCGCCGCGGCCGATGAGGCCGCGCGCCCAGTCCACCTTGTCCCAGATGTTGCACAGCATAACGCCCCGCACGCTCTCGTCGCGCAGATAGTAGATGGTGCCGGTATCGTGCTCTTTTTTCCAATCCGCAACCGTCGTCAGCGTGGAATCTATTTCGCCCACGGCCTCATAGCCGAATTCAAAGAGATCGGAGAAGAAATACGGCATGTGGGTATATTGTTCCCGCGCCCCGGCCATGTTGCGGCCGGCCGTGCGTCCCTGGCTCAGCGCATTGTCCCAGTGCTCAACGCGTGTGCGCCGCTGCAAGGCCTCATACCAAAAGCGTGCATTGTCGCCTGCCGCATAAATGTCAGGATGTGAGGTTTGCAGCCGCTCATTGACCTCGATGCCGTTAGTTATCTGAAGGTGTGCCTGCCTGGCCAGCCCTACCTCCGGGTCGATGCCGATCCCGACGATCACCAAATCACAGCGCAGTTCGCGCCCGGCACGGGTGCGCAGCAGGAAGCCTGAATTGTCTCGTGCGATGGCTACCAGTGTATCATCGTACCAGATTTCGACGCCGCGCTGCCGGTACTTATCACTAAGCGCCCGGCCGAGTGATTCGGGGAACACGCGCTGGCAAAGATATTGGCCGGGGAAAATCATGGTGACCGCCAGGCCAATGTGGCAGAGCGCTGCGGCCAGTTCGGAGCCGATGAAGCCGCCGCCCACGACGGACGCCGACTGGGCCTGCGCGGCCAGCCGGTGAATCCTGAGGTAATCGTCCATGCCGCGGTAATAACAGATATCCGGCAATTCGCCGCCGGGAATAGTCAGACGCCGCGGCGTGCCGCCGGTTGCCAACAGCAACTTGTCGAAACGATAGACATGACCGCGCTCGTCTATGATGCGTTTCTGACCCGCATCCAGCGCCACCACGCGCGTGGCCTGCACCAGCTCGATGCCGCGATTGAGGTACCAGGGCCGGTCGTGCAGGATAACGTCGCGCGGCTGCTTCCTTCCAAACCACAATGACTTCGAAAGGGGCGGCCGGTCGTACGGCAAGTGGTTTTCCGCCCCGATCAGCAAGAGCGGGCCATTGGGATCGCTTTCGCGGATAGCATCCAAGGCCGAAGCCCCGGCCAGGCCGCCGCCCACAACTATGTACTTATAGCTACGTTCCAACATGTTTGTTCCTTCCAAGCTGAGCGCTGTTCCACAGTTGACATAGGGGGCAACGCTGCGGCCGTAACCTATTTCCGCGCCGATCCGCGCACTGCGGCGCTACGCGCCCCGCGGGCCGGTCGCGCACGCAAATGCGCTTCCAAGTACTCTTTAAGCGCGACCGCATTGTTGTGTTCAGTGTCATGCGAACTGTACATGAGCGTCACGCCGCGCCGCCGGGCGGCCTCGGCCAATGGTCGCCAGGCGTCCGGGTTGCGATCCAGCTCAGCGAAGTACCGTCGCCGGAACTCGGCCCACTTGGCCGGATCGTGGCTGAACCAGCGGCGTAATTCGGTACTGGGCGCCACTTCACGCAACCAGCCGTCCAAGCGCAGTGCTTCCTTGCGAACGCCGCGCGGCCAAAGGCGCTCGACAAGGTAGTGCGCGCCGCCGTTGCCCTGTTTTTCGTAAACTCGTTGGGTACGGATCATGGATACTATGCTCCGGGATACCTATATGCTGCAGTATGCTCCAGCAGTGGTCCTGTCCGGCCCGTCATGCCGTCCGCTGTCCCACTCCGCAGGCCGCCAGGAACTCGGCTCGCAGTGCGCGGTTGCGCTCATATTCACCCCGCCAGACCGTCGTGCGTGTATGTGGAGCCACAGCGCGGACGCCGCGCATCTGGATGCACATATGACGCGCGGTTACGTAAACAGCGACGGCATGCGGTTGCAGGATTTCCACCATCGTATCCGCAATTTGCCGGCCAATGCGCTCCTGGACCGCAAAACGGCGCGTGTACAAACGCACCAGGCGGACGAGCTTCGAAAGCCCAAATATGTGTTCGTGCGGGATATACCCGATGTATACTCGACCATAGAACGGGAACGCATGGTGCTCGCAAAGCGAGGCGAAGGGGATCGGCCCTTCGATTATCTGGCTCAGCCGGCAGTCAGATCCGCCGCGGCACTCGGTGTCAAAGACCCGGACGAGTTTTGGATCGCCTTCATAGCCCTCAGTGGCATCGAGCAGCGCCTGGAGGAAGCGGCGCGGCGTGTCCGCCGTGGGCGGAAGTTCGAGATTCAAACCGCAAGCAGCCAGGATTTCCGCAATGTAACCCTCAAAAGTTCGCGCCTGCTCCTCTGACAGGCGGCGGCTCGTAGCGGCCGCCCCAGGCGGAAAATCTTCAGTGCTAAGTTTGGACCGGACGGTGGACATCAGAACGTTCGCACGGCTGATCGGTTGTGCATCGTGGCATTCACTCGCGATAATAGCGCTCCGCAGGCTAGCGGACGAGCGCTGTCCGGAACGCCTATGAGATGACCGGAAATTCAACATGAGTGAGGACCGTCCGTGGATCGCATACGCATTCGCGACCTGAGCGTGCGCTGCATCATCGGCGTGGAAGATGCGGAGCGCCGCCAGAAGCAGGACGTAATTATCAATCTTGTCATCTACACGGATTTGCAGCGGCCGGGGCGCAGCGATGATTTCGCCGACGCCCTGGACTACAGCGCCTTGAAAAAGAAGGTCGTGGCCCTGGTGGAGAACTCACACCGGCGGCTCCTGGAGGCGCTCGCCGAGGACATCGCGCGGCTGTGCCTGGAATACCCGGCCGTGCAGGCGGTGCGAGTGTCGGTTGACAAGCCGGGGGCATTGCGCTTTGCGCGCAGCGTGGCGGTCGACATTAAGCGCCGGCGTGGTGAATGATGGCGCGGGCCTTCATCGGCGTGGGTTCAAACATTGACTCCGAGCGGAACGTGTTGCTCGGCATACAGCGGCTCGCGCAGCATGTCAGAGTCGCAGGCGTGTCGACTGTCTATCGCACCGCCCCCATCGGACGGCCGGAGCAGGCTGACTATTACAACTGCGTTGTAGCGGTGGAGACGGCATTGCCGCCGCTGGAATTGAGCCGGTTGCTTCACGAGATTGAGCGCGAGCTCGGGCGACTGCGCACCGATGATCGTTACGCGGCCCGCCGCATTGATCTGGACCTGATCGTTTACGATGACCTTGTGCTGCATTCTGCGGAATTGAAAGTTCCCGATCCGGATATTCTTACGCGGGCGTTCCTGGCGGCGGGTTTGTGCGAGCTGGCGCCGACGCTGGTATTGCCGGATTCGGGACGCAGCGTCAGCGAGGTCGCCGCAGAACTGCAAACCAGCGGGTTGACGCCGCTGCCCTCGTATACGACCCGGCTCCGAGAAGTTGTCCGGCAGATCGAATCGCGGGCGTAGCTCGGCCTCAAGCCGCCTGAAATGGCTAGCGCCACGCCGCCGCCATCCAATCCAAGCATGATGACACGCATGATGAACGGGGGCTCAGGAGAAATTCACCCGCGTTTTACCTCGCGGCCTTAATACGGAACGTTGGAACTGGGAACCATTGGAACTATATGTATCCATCGTCCCTGATTGTCCTCGATAACGGCACTGCCTTGGCGGCGCAGGCGGCCGAATTCATCGCGCGCGCTGCACGCCACGCGGTTCAGGAGCGCGGGCGTTTCATGCCGGCGCTGGCGGGCGGCAAGACCCCCGAGGAAACCTATCGGCATCTGGCCGAACCGCAGCAGGTTAGCACCGTGCCGTGGGAGAACACGCATCTGTTCTTCGGTGATGAGCGGTTCGTGCCGCCCGATGACGAGCGCAGCAACTTCGCCACTGTGCGACGAACGCTGTTGGCGGGCGTACCTATTCCGGCCGACCAGGTACACCCGGTGCCGACCACGCTCGGCAGTGCGGCGGAAGCGGCCGCGGCCTATTCGGAGGAACTGGCCCGGCACTTCACCGGTTGTGAGCGCGCACCGCCGCGTTTCGACCTGATTCTGCTCGGATTAGGCGAAGACGGCCACACGGCCGGACTCTTTCCGCACGCGCCCGTGCTGAGGATTACCAACGAGTGGGTCACATGGAGTCCGCCGGGCAAGCTGCCGCCGCCCGTCGACCGGATCACATTCACTTATCCGGTTCTCAATGCGAGCCGCAGCGTGCTGTTCCTGGTCTGTGGAGCGAAGAAGGCGGCCGTGCTGCGGGATGTGTTGGAGGAAAGGCGGCGCCCCGCGCAGCGCCCGGCGGCGGGCGTGAAGCCGCAACGCGGCTCGCTCACATGGATGGTGGATGAGGAGGCGGCACAGATGCTGACGTGCAGAGCCTAAGGCGAGGTTCAGGACCTCGCGGGAGACCGTAGTCATGCAAGTCATTACCGAGTCACTGCCGGCCCGAACGCCGGTGGCTAATCCATTGCTGGAACTGCGCCGATACGGGCAATCCATCTGGCTGGACTACATCCGCCGGCATTTAATAACCAGCGGTGAGCTGGCCCGCCTGGTGGAAGAAGACGGCTTATGCGGAGTCACGTCAAACCCTTCGATCTTCGAGAAGGCGGTTACCGGCAGCACGGATTATGACGACATTCTGTCGACCGCGGCGCGGCGTGGGGAACGCGACCCGCTGCTCGTTTACGAGCTGCTGGCGGTGCGCGACATCCAAGGGGCGGCCGAGGTGTTTCGACCGCTGTACGAGCAACTGCGGCGGCGCGACGGCTACGTGAGTCTGGAAGTCTCGCCGTTGGTGGCGCACGACACGCAGAGCACCTTGGAACAGGCGCGGCGGCTATGGCGCGAAGTCGGGCGGGACAACGTATTCATTAAAGTCCCCGGAACAAAAGAGGGCGTGCCCGCGATTCGGCAACTCATATCCGAGGGAATCAACATCAACATCACGCTGCTGTTCGCGCGCGAGATGTACGAACAGGTCGCGGAGGCTCACCTCGCTGGGTTGGAGCAGTTCGCGGCTCGCGGCGGGGATGTGGCACGCGTGGCGAGTGTGGCGAGCTTCTTCGTCAGCCGCATCGATACCGCCGTGGACGCGCTTCTCACGGAGAAGCTGAGGGCGGCGGGCGGCGAAGACTATTCCAAACTGCGCTGGCTTTTGGGCAAGGTGGCGATCGCCAACGCCAAGCTGGCATATCAGACTTACAAGGAAATCGTGCGCAGCCCGCGCTGGCAGAAACTGGCCCGCAAAGGCGCCATGCCCCAGCGGCTGCTATGGGCCAGCACGAGCACGAAGAACCCGAGCTACCGCGACGTGATCTACGTCGAGGAATTGATCGGGCCGGACACCATCAACACCATGCCGCCCGCGACCATGGACGCGTTTCGCGATCACGGGCGCGTGCGGCCCAGTCTGGAAGAGGACGTCGAGGAGGCGCGCGAGGTCCTGGAAACCCTGGCGCAGGTGGGCATATCGCTGCCGGAAGTGACGCAGAAGGTGCTCGATGACGGCGTGCGGCTCTTCAGCGAGTCGTTCGAGCGGTTGATCTCGGCGATTCGCGAGAAGATCAAGGGAACGGGGCGCCCGGCGACGAAGCGCATGAGTTACCACTTGCCGCGGCCGCTGGCGGCGGACGTGGAGAGCACGCTGCAAAGCTGGCATGCGGAAGGCAAGGTTCGCCGGTTGTGGGCGCGCGACTCGGGGCTCTGGACAGGCCGTGATGAGGGGCACTGGATGGATTGGCTGGCGGTGACGGAAGACCAGCCGGCGGAGGGACCACGTTTTGAGGAAGTCGCTGAAGAAATCCGGTTGGCCGGCTTTACGCGCGCCGTGCTGCTGGGCATGGGCGGCTCGAGCCTGGCGCCGGAGGTTCTGTCCCAGACTTTCGGGCCGCAGGCCGGTCACCCGGCGCTGCTGGTGTTGGATTCGACCGATCCGGATGAGATCCGAGCGGTTGAGAGGCAAATTGATCCGGCGACGACGTTGTTCGTCGTCTCCAGCAAGTCCGGCACGACGCTCGAACCAAACATTCTCAAAGACTACTTCTTCGAGCGCGTACGCGCGGCGGTCGGGGAGGCCGAGGCAGGGCGCCGCTTCATTGCGATTACCGATCCCGGCTCAAAGTTGGAACGCGTTGCCGAGGGCAATGCCTTCCGCCGCTTGTTCCACGGCGTGCCCGGCATCGGCGGACGTTATTCGGCGCTGTCGAACTTCGGGCTGATTCCGGCCGCGATCATGGGGCTGGATGTTCCGCGGCTGCTGGATACGGCAGAAGAGATGGCGCAAGCGTGCCGTTCGTGCGTGCCGGCCGAGGAAAACCCCGGCGTGGTGCTGGGCGTGACCATGGGCGTGCTGGCGCGCAACGGGCGCGACAAGGTCACCTTCATCGCCTCACCGGGCGTGGCGGGGCTGGGGGCTTGGCTCGAACAGCTTCTGGCCGAGTCGACCGGCAAGGATGGCGACGGCGTGATTCCCGTGGATCGTGAACCGCTCGGGCCGCCCGAGGTGTACGACACGGATCGCCTGTTCGTGTATTTGCGGCTGAGCGGTACGCCGGACAACGGGCAGGACGCGGCCGTCGACGCCCTGCAGCGGGCGGGACATCCGGTCGTTCGCATCACAATGCAGGACGCCTACTGCCTGGGGGCGGAGTTCTTCCGCTGGCAGATTGCAACGGCCGTCGCGAGCGCCGTGCTCGGCGTTAACCCCTTTAACCAGCCGGACGTCGAAGAGGCCAAGTCGCAGGCGCGGAAGCTGACGGCGGCATTCGAGGAAGACGGGGCGTTGCCGCGGGAAGACCCGATTCTGCGCGGAGACGGTCTGAGCTTCTTCGCCGACGAAAAGAATGCGTCGGCCCTGATGTACGCCGCCGGAGCGGATCGCTCGCCGCGCGGCTTATTGAAGGCCCTTTTGAACCGGCTGGGCAGCGGGGATTATTTCGCACTGCTGGCGTATGTCGAGCGCAATGCGTTTAACAGCGAGCAACTGGGCACAATGCGACGGCTGGTGCGGAATGCCAGGCGTGTGGCGACATGCGGCGGTTTCGGGCCGCGCTATCTGCACTCGACCGGACAAGCTTACAAGGGCGGGCCGAACACGGGTGTGTTCCTGCTGATAACGCATGAGCAGGCCGCGGATCTGCCAGTGCCGGGGCACAAGTACACGTTCGGCGCGGTCCAAGCCGCGCAGGCCCGGGGCGATTTCCAGGTACTGGCCGAACGCGACCGGCGCATCCTGCGCGTACACCTGGGGCCGGATGTGCCGGCGGGACTGGAGGCCTTGACGGAACTGATGCGCGAGGCGGTGCAATAATCGCCGGCCAGGAGTAGCAGCATGTCAACCGGCACCATAATTCGTCCCACGCCAGTCCCGGTTACACCGGCCGAGCCTACGCTGCGGCGTGTAGCTCCGCCGGAGCCGTTTACGCTGGTGATCTTCGGCGCGACTGGTGACCTGACAGCGCGCAAGTTATTGCCGGCGCTATATGGACTGTGGCGTCGCCAGTTTCTGCCGGAAGATTTCGCGGTCATCGCGGTCGGGCGCCGCGAAAAGACCGACGAGGGCTTTCGGGTCGACGTGCGCAACGCCGTCAGTGCTTTCCGCGACGATCTACCCGCAACGGCCGAGGCGTGGAAATCGTTCTTGGCGCATTTCTCCTACCATGAAGCCGACTTGGCCGGCACGGACGGTTTGCGATCGCTGGCCGGTCGCGTCCAGGCGCTGGAGCGGGCGACACGTTTGCCGGGCAACCGCGTCTTCTATTTGGCCGTGGCGCCGCACTTCTTTGCCCCGACGATCGCCGCGTTGGATGAGGCGGGCCTGGTGCGCCGCAACGTCGAGCGGCCGTGGGCGCGGGTAGTGATCGAGAAGCCCTTCGGGCACGACCTGGCCAGTGCGCGCGAGTTGGATCGTTATATTGAAACGTTCCTGCGGCCGGATCAGGTGTACCGCATCGATCACTACCTTGGGAAGGAGACGGTTCAGAACCTGTTGGCGGTCCGGTTCGGCAACTCGGTATTTGAGCCGCTGTTCCGGCGCGAACTGGTCGAGTTCATCCAAATCACTGTGTCTGAAACGGCCGGAATGGAGGGGCGGCGCGGGGCCTACTATGACCGGGCCGGTGCGCTGCGCGACATGCTCCAGAATCACCTGCTGCAATTGCTGGCGCTGGTGACCATGGATCCACCGGCCACGCTGACGGCCGGCGACATCAGCGACGCGAAGCTGAAAGTTCTGCGCACGCTAGTTCCGCCGACCGGCGCCGAAGTTGAGCGGCAGGTCGTTCGCGGACAGTACGGGCCAGGCGTAATCGACGGGCGGGCAGTACGCGGTTATCGCGAGGAAGAAGGCGTAAGCCCGAATTCGAGTACCGAAACATTCGTGGCCTTGCGGGCCGAGATCGCCAGTTGGCGCTGGGCCGGCGTACCGTTGTTGCTGCGCACCGGCAAACGTTTGGCGCGGCGCGCCACTGAGATTGAGGTGCAATTCAAGCTGCCGCCGCTGCAGTTATTTCAAACCGTTGAGTGCGAAGGGGATTTGTGCATCGAAAGCCCGGGCCAGCCGGCGACGCTACAGTTCCGCATTCAGCCAAATGAAGGCATCAGCCTGTCGTTCTCGGCCAAAAGGCCGGGCATGTTAATGGATCTGGAGCCGGTGTGCTTCGACTTCAATTATCAGCGGCTGGGACGGGAGTTGCCCGAGGCCTACGAGCGTTTGCTGCTGGATGCGCTGCGCGGCGATGCCACGCTATTTCCGCGCTCGGATGAACTGGAGGCGTCCTGGAAGTTTGTCGCGCCGATTCTGGAAGCATGGGCCGCGGGGCCGCCGCCCAAGTTCCCCAATTACGCCGCGGGTAGCTGGGGCCCGCCGGAGGCGCAGCGCCTGGCGGAGGGCCGGCTCGGCGGCTGGAAATGCCGCTAGCGGCCGCAGTTTGCAGTGCGGTTACTTTTGTCGGCCGCTTCGGCCGGGAACACTTGAGGTGAACGTGCGTATCGCGATCGCCGCCGATCACGCCGGCTTTGACCTGAAAGAATTCATACGCCGGGAGTTAATGACCGCAGGCTATGAAACGATCGATCTGGGTACGCGCAGCGCGGATCAGCCCGACGACTACCCCGATTTTGCCGCCGCACTGGGCCGGGCGATTCAAACCGGCCAGGCCGAACGCGGCGTGCTCATCTGCGGTTCGGGAGTCGGCGCCAGCGTCGCGGCCAACAAGCTGGCCGGAATTCGGGCCGGCTTGTGTCACGACACGTATTCCGCGCGCCAGGGCGTGGAGCATGATGACATGAATGTATTGACTTTGGGGGCCCGCGTGATTGGGCCGGCATTGGCCGCAGAACTTGTGTTCACGTTTCTGCGGGCGGCGTTCAGCGGGGCCGAACGTCACGCGCGGCGCCTGGCGAAGGTGCGCGCCCTGGAAGAAAGCTGCCTGCGCCCGACGGCCGACGTATGCGGAGCGTGAAGTGGCAAATACCGATGTGAGAATGAGGTATCCGCGATGAAAGCCATGGCCGTCTTCCCTGCGACGCGCGAGATCAAGCTGATCGAGCACCCCGAACCGCAGATTGCCGCACCGACTGAAGTCAAGTTGCGCATGCTGGAAGTCGGTATTTGCGGAACCGACCGTGACATCGCCACTTTTGTATACGGCACACCGCCTCCCGGCGAAGACTACCTGATCATCGGTCACGAGTCGCTGGGCGAAGTGGTTGAAGTAGGCGCTCAAGTGCAGAACTTCCGGCCGGGCGATCTGGTGGTTCTGATGGTCCGCCGGCCTTGTCCCGATCCGCATTGTATGGCATGCCGCGCGGGCCGGCCGGATTTCTGCTTCACCGGACGTTACAAGGAGCGCGGGATCAAGGAACTCCACGGGTACATGACGGAGTTCGTGGTCGATGACCAGAAGTACATGAACCTTGTGCCGCGGGAATTGCGGCAAGTGGCCGTCCTGACCGAGCCGCTGACAATCGCGGAAAAGGGGCTGGCGCAGGTGCTGCTGGTGCAGCAACGGTTGCCCTGGGGCTGCCCGCAGCCGGCTCAGGGCGAACCGGGCTATTGTCACCAGGCGTTGGTCTTGGGGGCGGGGCCGGTCGGCTTGCTGGGCGCCCTGACGCTCCGCCGGGCGGGCTTCAAGACGTGTGTGTATTCACGCGTGTTTGACCCGCAGCGCATCGGGCAGTTGCTGGAGTCAATCGGTGCAGAGTTCATAGCGGCTCCGGAGACCCCGCTGGGAGCTCTGCCTGGACGCATTGGTAACATTGACCTGATTTTTGAAGCCACGGGCGCGTCAACCCTGGCATTCGACGCGATGCCCTTCCTGGGCACGAACGCGGTCTTCGTGTTCACCGGCGTGCCGGGGCGCAAGGGCCCGATTTCGGTCGAAGGAAACCTGATCATGCGCGACCTGGTGCTGAAAAATCAGATTGTCTTCGGCACCGTCAATGCTGACCGCAGCGCCTTCGAAGCCGCCATTCGCGACTTGGACGTCTTTACCAGCCGCTGGCCGAACACCGTGCCGGCGCTGATTACCGGGCGCCATCCAATCGAGGCGGCCCCGGAGTTCCTGGTCAAGCTCACGCCGGGCATTAAGCAAATAATTACCATTAGTGGATGACCCCGCGATAGAGAAGTACAGAAAGGCAATTTTATGGCACGCAAGACTGCGGGGGATATTGAGGTCCGGCGTCTGGCGGTGGATGCTCGCCGTGACAAGGATTGGAAGCGCTGGGGCCCATACTTGACCGAGCGCCAATGGGGTACTACGCGCGAGGATTACTCGCCCGCCGGCAACGCGTGGCGCTATTTCACGCACGAGCACGCCCGCAGCCGCGCGTATCGCTGGGGCGAAGATGGGCTGCTGGGCTTCACCGACCGGCAATGCCGCCTGTGCTTTGCGCTGGCGCTATGGAATGGCCGCGATCCAATTCTGAAAGAACGCCTGTTCGGATTAACGAACCCCGAAGGCAATCACGGCGAAGACGTCAAGGAATGCTACTTCTACCTCGACGCAACCCCGACATATACGTACGCCAAAGCTTTGTATAAGTACCCGCAAGCCGAATTTCCGTACGAGCAACTGGTGGCCGAGAACGGCCGCCGCAACCGCTATGAACGCGAGTTTGAGCTGCAGGATACGGGCATCTTCGACGAGCGGCGCTACTTTGACGTTCTGGCCGAGTACGCCAAGAACTCGCCCAATGATGTACTCATTCGGATCAGCCTGAGCAATCGCGGACCGGAACGGGCGGCGCTGCACGTGCTGCCGACTTTGTGGTTTCGCAACACCTGGTCGTGGGGCTGCGGGTTTGAGGGGTGCTGGCCCAAGCCGCGGATCGCACTGACCGGCCCGAGCGAGATGACGTGCGATCACGAGACACTGGGCCGCTTTCACTTGCGCGTCGGCCCGGCGCCAAATGGCGAAGGGCCCCGCTTCCTCTTCACCGATAATGAGACGAATACAGAGCGACTGTACCAAGTGCCCAACGAGAACCCCTACGTGAAGGACGCGTTCCATCAGTACGTGATCCACAACCAGACTGGGGCGGTGAACCCGCAGCAGACCGGTACCAAGGCGGCCGCGCATTACGTGCTGGAGATTCCGCCGGATAGTACGGTAGTGCTGCGCCTGCGGCTGTTCGACGAGGAGGAGCGGCCGGCGCAGCCTTTCGGCCCGCAATTCGAGCGCATCTTCACCCAGCGCGTCAAGGAAGCCGACGCTTATTACGCGGAAGTGATTCCCAAGAAGGCCAGTGAAGACGAACAGCGCATCAGCCGCCAGGCCTATGCGGGGCTGTTGTGGTCCAAGCAGTTCTACCACTATGTCGTTCACAACTGGCTGGAAGGCGATCCGCTGCAACCGCCCCCGCCCCCGCGCGTGCACGAGCGCAATCGCAACTGGACGCACCTGTTCAATCGCGACGTAGTGTCGGTGCCCGACAAATGGGAGTTCCCCTACTACGCGTCCTGGGACCTGGCATTCCACATGCTGCCGCTGGCGCAACTGGATCCACATTTCGCCAAGCAGCAACTGATCCTATTCCTGCGCGAATGGTACATGCACCCCTCCGGCGCCCTGCCGGCATATGAATTCAATCTCGACGATGCCAACCCGCCCGTGCATGCCTGGGCCTGTTGGCGAGTCTACAAGATCACCGGGCAGCGCGGACAGCGCGATCGGTCCTTCCTGGAGCGCGCCTTTCACAAGCTGTTGATCAACTTCACCTGGTGGGTCAATCGCAAGGACCGTACCGGCAAACACGTCTTCAGCGGCGGCTATCTCGGCTTGGATAACATCGGTCCCATCGACCGTTCCATGCCGCTGCCCGGCGGCGGTCACCTGCAACAGGCCGACGCCACCGCCTGGATGGCGTTCTACTGCCTGACCATGCTCGCCATTGCCATGGAACTGGCGGTCGAGGATCCGGCCTATGAGGACGTCGCCTCAAAATTCTTCGAGCACTTCGTGGCCATCGCCGATGCCATCAATACGCTGAACGGGACGGGTCTTTGGGACGAGCAGGACGGATTCTACTACGACCACGCCCGGGTCGACGGCCGGTCCAGCCGCCTGCCCTTTCGCTCCATGGTCGGGCTGATTCCGCTGCTGGCGGTCGAAGTGCTGGACGACGAGGCGGTCAACCGGCTGCCCAGCTTTCGCAAGCGGATGCAGTGGTTTCTGGATAACCGCCGCGACCTGGCCGGGCGAGTCTCCTGTTTCACTTCGCGCAAGGTCGAGGGCCGCAGTGGCCGCCTTTTGGCCCTACCCGCGCGGCCGCGGCTGGAGCGGGTGCTGCGCTACATGCTGGATGAGAACGAATTTCTTTCACCTTACGGCATCCGTTCGCTGTCGCGCGTACACGGCGGCGAGCCCTGCATGTGTCTGAGCGGTGGGGACGAGTTTCCCGTGGAGTATCAGCCGGGCGAAGACACGACCGGATTGTTCGGCGGCAATTCGAACTGGCGCGGGCCGGTCTGGTTTCCCGTGAATTACCTGCTGATCGAAGCGCTCGAGCGTTATCACCGTTACTACGGCGACGACCTGCTGGTGGAGTTCCCCACGGGGTCGGGGCGGACGATGAACCTGAAACAGGTGGCGCGCGAGCTGAGCGAGCGGCTGGTGCGGATTTTCCGGGCCGATGAGCAGGGCCGTCGCGTGCTGCACGGGGCCGACTACCGCTTCGCCGATGACACACACTGGCGCGACCTGCTTTTGTTTCACGAGTACTTTCACGGCGAGAACGGCCGCGGGCTGGGCGCCAGTCACCAGACCGGCTGGACGGCCCTGGTGACCCGCTTGGTGGAAGATCAGTACGAAGCTCCGCCGGCCGCGCCCAAGCGTGCGCGCAAACCGCGGGCCGCGAAGACCGCCGAGCCTGGCGCAACGCCAAGCGCGGACCGCCCGAAGCGGGGCAAAGCGGGCGCATCGCGAACTTCCAGGAGCAAACGCAAGACATGAACAACGTGCACATTCTTGGATTCTCGGGCAGTCTGCGCCAGAGCTCGTATAACCGGGCCCTGCTGCGTGCCGCACAGGAGTTGCTGCCCGAAGACGTGACGCTGGAGCTCTTCGACCTCGATCCGATTCCGCTGTACAACGGGGATGTTGAAGCCCGCGGCTTTCCCGAAGCGGTGGTGGCATTTAAGGAGCGCATCGCCGCGGCCGACGCCCTGCTGATCGCCGCTCCCGAGTACAATTACTCAATCCCCGGCGTGCTGAAGAACGCGATCGATTGGGCCTCGCGCCCGCCGGACGCGTCGCCCCTTAATGGTAAGCCCGTCGCACTGATGGGCGCGTCCGTTGGCCTGCTGGGCACGGCGCGCTCGCAATACCACTTGCGCCAGGTGTGCGTGTTCACAAACATGCTGCCGCTGAATCGGCCGGAGGTATTCGTGGGCCGGGCACACGAGAAAGTCGACGCAGAAGGCCGCCTAATTGATGAAAGCACGCGCAAACACGTGAAGGGCCTGCTCGAGGCACTGAGGGATTGGACGCGCAAGCTGCGCCGCGAGTGATCCAGCCCGCGTTGCGAGTGATCCAGCCCGCGCAGCGAGAGGCCACAGACCCGCCTCCTCCTACGGACCCTCGACGGCCCGCAACACGTTCATGTGATTCACAACGTCGTCACGGCTAAGCATTCCGACCAGTTGGCCGGAGGCAACCACCGCCAATTGATCGACGCCCTCGCGCTCCATCTGCTCCAAGGCCGACCAGAGCTCGGCATCCGGTCCGGTGTAGCTGGTATTGGCCAGCGGTGACATGACGCTGTCGACCCTGGTCCGGTCCCACTCTGATTTGGGCGCCTGCTTCAGACCTTGCAACGTCAACAGGCCCAAGGTGTCGCCGTTCCGCCGTACCACGAAGCAGCGCCGCCCCTGCCGGCGAACCTGCTCATCGACCAACTCACGCACCGTCAGCTCCGGCGGAACGTTCGGACAGGCCGTGTTCATCGCCTCGGCCACCTTGTGCCCCGTCAGCAGACGCTGCAGCGCCACTTGCTGCACTTGCGCGCTGGCGGCCGTTTGCAGGAACCAGCCGATGAACGCCATCCACATGCCGCCGATGAAGTTCCCCATGAACATCTGCCAGATGCCGAACACGATCAGCAGTATGCCAAAGGCTTGCCCCACGCGGGCCGCAATCGTGGTCGCGCGGCGGTAATTGTGCGTTATGCCCCAGACGAGGGCGCGAAACACGCGTCCGCCGTCCAGCGGGAACCCCGGGAGCAAATTAAAGATAACCAACATGGCGTTAATCAGCGCCAAGTACAGCAGCAGGGCTCGTACGGGCGGAAACTCCGTCCACAGCGCGGCCGCCGCCCCGAAGACCCCCGCCAATGCCAGGCTTACCAGCGGCCCGGCCACGGCGATCAAGAACTCCGCCATGGCGCGCGGCGGCTCCCCGGCCAGTTGCGAGACCCCGCCAAAGATGAAAAGCGTGATACTGGGCACGGGAATGCCGTAATATTGCGCCACAAAAGCGTGCCCAAGTTCATGCAGGAGCACACTAGCGAACAGCAACGCGGCCGTGATCGCGCCCATGCCCCAATACCAGCCGCTGGACCAGTGCGGAAATTCTCGCGGGTAATACGCGACGGCGAGCATCCAGGTCAGCAGCCCGAACACGAGGAACCACGAAGCATCCAGCGCGATGCGGATCCCGCGGATGCGGCCCAGCGGGATTGAACGTGCGGACAGAAAGCCTCTGCTGTTGCGTTTCGGGTTCGCGGACTCGTGCGAGGACCGTGGCCCGTCGCGCGCGGGCCGGCCCGATTCAAATCCGGCACCATCGGGGGAGAACGGAGCTGGCACAGCCTCGTTATTCAGAGATTAGCCCTTTCAAATCAAAGCTCATCGAGTATATGGGCGGGGCCGGCAGTGGTCTGTTGGGGTCCGTTAATTCGCCGTCAGCGCTTTGAGCACCCCCGGCTCAGCGGCAGCTTCGCCTTCGGCGGCTCAGGGCGAGAATTGCTTCGTAATCACTCCGCCTCGTCCGCGTCCCTGTCCCCATGTGCTGTGGACGATGCCGAGTCGGTAAGCTGGCGTATCGTCTTCCGCGCGACGTTCGACGGAATCGCCAGCCCGATACCGGCGTTAACGCCGACCGGGGAGATAATCGCGGTATTAATGCCGATCACGTGCCCCGCCATGTTAACCAGCGGGCCGCCCGAGTTGCCGGGGTTGATGGCCGCGTCCGTTTGAAGAAAGCTTTCGTGCCCGCCGGCCGTGCTCCGCCCCAAGGCTGAGATGATGCCGGACGTGACGGTCTGCGGTAATCCTTCGGGGGCGCCGATGGCCAGCACCCAGTCGCCCACCTTAACCTCGTCGCTGTCGCCCAACGGCGCCGCCATCAGCCCGCCCGGGCGGATCTTCACGATCGCCAAGTCGTTCTTCTGGTCGCTCTTGGCCCATCGGCCCTGGCGCACGCGCCCGTCCGAGAGAATCACCTCGGCCGTCTGGGCCTTGTGAACCACGTGCCAGTTGGTAAGCACGTAACCGTTCTCGGCATCAACGATTATCCCGCTGCCGATGCCTTCCTTAAAGTAATATTTTGGCCCCGAGAGGCCGTTGAAGCCCTCCTCGCCGAAAAAGCGACGCAGGAAATCGCGCATGTCCGGTTCTGGCTCCACGCGCACCCGCTCGCTGGTGCGGATCACGACCACGGCCGGCTTGACCGCTTCCGCCACCGCCTGGAAGAGCGTGGACAGCGTATCGCCGCGCTCCAGCCCGCCCATGCCCTCACGCAGCGCCCGCACATGGGCCGCGGTCCGTGCGTACGAAATGCGACCGATCAAGGCCGGCAGAAAGAAGAACGTCAGCAAAAACACCGCCAGCGCAACCAGCCACGGCACCGCCTGCCGAAAACCAAATTCGTCGGGGCGTCCGCCGTTGTCGTCCATAGCAATTCCCGCGTCGCCGGGCGCGTGCCGATTCTATTCGGACCTCGGGGCGCCTGGCTTACGACGAAGGGGGAGCGAGTGGCCAAAAAGGGGGGGAGCGAGTGGTTAGTTGTCAGTGCTTGGGCGATATAGTGATTAGCTGTTAGTTATTAGCAATGGCATTCGGAAGACGCTGGCTCGGGAATTCAAAGCGTACAACATGGGCAGCCTACGTTCCTATAACTGTTGGCCGTATGCGCGGGTTGGTTGGCGCAGTTAAATAATGAATATGGCTGCCTGGGGCGGTGCCCAAGCGTGCGACGGGAATCCGTCACTGCGGGAGCGTTTCAGATTGACGGACTGTCAGGGCGGATGTACGATGCGGTAGTCCAAGGAACTGTAGCATTGTGCGCGTTCGCCGCCCGACCGGCCAGCGCTCGCCTTGTTTTGACAGAATGGGATTGATAGTGCCAAACGGGGGCACGCAAAAATTCGCCGTCCAGGCCTGTGGGTCTGGCGGTCCGAACTGTGGTTCTCACTAGGAAGCAATGATGGCCATCGCTGTGCGCACCCGAACCGTACTGATTACCGGTCTTCTTGTCGCCTTTGCCGCCGTGGCTGCCGAAGTTCGGGCCGAGGAGCGGAAGTTTGCGGTCATGTTGGGCGTGCCGATAAAAACTGTTCCGCCAGTTGCCCTGCCAAACCCTAACGACATTTGGGATGCTTTTTTCGACCAATGGAAGGACGGGCAACCTGAACTGCCCACTCCGGCCATAGACTCGTTCGCCGAGTACTGGTACGAGATTTCTTACGGCAACGTAAACGTCAGCGGAGATGTTTTGGGCTGGGCCATGTTGCCCTGGCCCGTAGCTCCGGCCGCGGGCGCTTCGGCTGATGGCATCCTGAACTTCCGCGATCTCAATAACAATGGTCAGTACGACCAGTTCGAGGGGGAGTCGTTTACACAGAGCCGCCAGCTTGACTACATAGACTGGAATGGTGACGGGCCAGATGGGCAAGGCACAGGCATAGCGGATGCGATTTGGATAGACCAGGCTCCCACCGGCGTCCAGTTCCCCCGTGGGCTCACAGACTTCGGTTGGCGCCTGGTCAAATCTAACGATGGCTACGTCACAGCCATCGTCGACCAGGTTTGGACGCCTGGTGAGCGTTATCGCGACATCAACGGAAACGGCCGCTATGATGCATTGATCGAGCCGTGGCGGGATGGTTGGGGATCCACGACACCGTGTGACATCGATGGCGAAATCGATGCGCCGCAAGAAATCTGCGACATCGATGGCGATGGGAAGTGGGATTTCCCCGAGCCGTTCGAAGACTTCCTGGTCATGTACGATCCCAACTGTGGCGCACCAGAAGGCTGCTGGGTTAAGCTTGACCCGAGTTGGAAGAACCTCGATGCAAGTGACCGCGCTTGGGCCGAGGCCTTTATCCGCGCCAACTATCCCGGGGACGCGGGAGAGCCGATCCGGATGCACCCGGAGTACGATCCAAGCAGTCTCGACGCTGCGAAGCGCATTCCGCGCCCCGACCCGAACCAAGACCCAGCACCCTCCGGCTTCTTGGCCCGCTTCGGAAACGACAAGTACGATGGGCCGGATTATTGGGTTAACGCGAACAACGACGGGTCGAAGCTCCAGCAGCAAGCCGTGATGCCGTGGATGCCATCGGCCTCTACTCCAGCCCCGGACAGCTTTTGGGCGCCGTTCCCTTGGGACTACCAGGCCTGGTGGCGGGCATATTGTGAAGACATCAGCCAGTTGATGGAGGACGTCGGGGAGCCTGACCCACCCGAATGGAACAACTGGATCCCGATCTTTCTCGAATTCGATCCGGCACGTCCAAATTCGCCGGCCTTCCCGACTTCGGGCGAGCGCGCCTTTAATCCGAACTGCGGCGGTGACACGGCCCGCGCCGATCAGAGGCCTATAGACCAGGGTGGGCCGGGCCATTGCTTTCCCGAGGCGGACCCAAGAGATTGTGGTGACATGGATCTGCCGGAACCCGACCCGCCGAATCCCGGTGACGGCAGCGTCGAGGGCGACCCCTATGGCGGCTCTACCGGCGTAATCAGGCCGGACGCTTACGGATATTATGATGGCCCTGCGGAATTCATCGACCTGGCTTCGTCGATGTACCATGCCGCTAATCTGAACGGAACGTTCAACACCTCCGGACTGGCGCGGGGCGGCGACGGCCGTCCGGGCGAAGTCACCTCGCCCCACGGTACCAGCCCGTTTGGCCAGGACATTGGCTTGGGATATCCGGAGAGCCCGTCGGGGCCGGACGGTTCGGTCCCCGCGGGCGGCCCGCTCGCGTACAACGTCCATGGTGCCAGCGGCTATGACGCGGGCAACGTTCTGAATCTGGAAGTTTTGCCCTGGATGTGGAAGAAAGAGGTCATCCAGGAGATTATGGGCATGGAATACCATTCTAATCGGCAATATGTCTACGGCTCCGACGTCGGCCTTGGGCGTCTGGCCACGCAACACAAACTTGCCGACGGGTGGGAGTCGATTCCCGCACAGGATCCGTTTGGCGTGCCGCGTGTAGGGCCAATCGCGTTGGCCGGGAACGTTCTCTATGGAGTGCGAAGCGAGGGCACCGACTTAGCGGCGCGCAATTATCTGGTGACTATCGATACCAGGCGTATCGCGGATGAGTTCGGCACGGTCACTGGCATTGATGGCTCAGCGACCGAAATTGCGGAAATAGAAAGCACGGAGTTCGATTTTCCCATTGGGCGCATCACCGAAATGGCATACGCACCTGACACCGGTGTAATGTACGCGATCGATGAGCAGTTTTTCCAAAGTTTTCTCTGGACAATCGATCTGGAAACCGGGGAAGCGACGCGGGTAAGGTCACATCTCATCGACGAGGAGACGGGCGAGTGGGTCGAGGGTCCGCCGCTCGGGGCCATCAGAGGCCACCTCGGTACAACGTATGGCGCAAGTGGCTTGGCGTTCGCCAGCGGGAATCTCTACACGCAGGAGCCAGCTACTGGGTACATTTGCAGATTTGAAAAAGACGTGACGGGCGCTTTCACAGGGAACCTGGTTACCATCGATTTGGGGTCGCCCGTAGCTGCGCCGTTTAGCGTGGTGGCGCTTGCTACGGAAAGCGCCGTCGTGAACCCGAGCCTGTATGCTCTCAACGAGTGGGGCGAGGTGTATCTCATCACGATGTCTGGGGTGGGATGGCAAATATCGGCCGTGCCCGACGTTACGTTTCCGCCCACCGGGGCCAGCCCGCTCCTGGCCGGCGACCGCAACCTGGACGGCCTGTTGGACATGGGTGAGGTGCGCCTGGCCGGCACCGAAAACTACATAATGGACGCATACTCGTTGACGCCCAACGACGGCGGCCCGTCGAGCGCGTATCCCTTTAACCGTCGGCGGCTGACGGAGGATTTGGTCGCCGCCCTGGATACGGCTTCCGACTGGGACAGCCTGGTCATGCCCGTCCCGCAGGGCGATGGCAGCATCAAGAGCTTCGTGCACTCGACTTTCTACTTGCCGCCAGGCTCCACCGACGGCATTACAGCCGCTGGTGGGCGTCCGGCATTCGTGCTGCCTGCGCCGGCTATGGACTTGCCCATCTTCTTCCGCGACGAATCTGGGGACATTTCCCCGTTCCCCCTGTGGTTCTCTGATTTCGGCATAGCGATCGGCAGCGCCGGCGGCGAAACCGGACTGGACCAGACGGACCTGCACATAACCACGATGGCGCACGAATGGCTGCACGTGTGGGAGGGCTATCCTGACCTATACGACTATGATGAATACATCGCCGAGCATATTAACTACCCGGTCGGGATCTGGGACATCATGTCCGGCGGGTACTGCCATCCGGCGCCGCCGCTGAAGCAGTTCTGCCTCGGAGACGCCCGCCTGGGCACGCAGCACGCCCCCTGGATCCAAGTCAACGACTTGCTCCGCGTGATGGAGCCTTGGACTGACACGGCGGTTGAGCTGCACGACTACGCATTCCATCCGACTAACTCGGCGTGGATGTTCCAGAACCCGGACAATACCGGCGAACGCTTCTACTTCTGGCGCATCACGCAGACCGAACCCACGCCGCCGCGCTACCGGGTGAACTTCTCACGCAATACGCCCGGCGACGGCGTTCTGATCATGCACACCGACATGGGCCAGACCTTCGGCCTGGGCTACGACATTGAGGCCCTGCCGCTCCAGCAGCGTATGGGCACTCACTTTACATACAACATCGTTCAAGCCGATGGTAAACAGCAACTGGAGAACGGCGAGAATATCGGCGATTTTGACGATCCGTTCCCCGATCCTTCCGGCAATTTTGAGAGCATGCGGGCCCTGCCGGACGAAGTAACCGGGCTGCCGCGCGGCTACGGGTGGGGCGACGATAGCGATCCCAACTCGCGCTGGTACGGACAGCGCTGCAGCGGGCTGGAAATCCGCAACATTGTCCAGGAACCGACTTACTCCACCGTTACCTTCCGCTGGAACCCGCGGATTGTGCCGACGCTGGAATTCAATCGTCCGCCGTATAACCCGTATGGGGCCATCGTCAACAATATGTTCAGTTTGCGCTGGCAGGCCTGGGATCAGCACGGCGGCACGCGCGTGCAATTGTACTACGATACAGACAATCAAGGGTACGATGGCCAACCCGTGCCGCTGCCGTCGGGGCAAACTACGTTGCCCAAAGACGGGCATTCGCTTTCCCCGGTTCCGGACCTGATCAAAGCGGGCGCTTACGAAATTCCCGCGGAGATCTTTTCTGACACAACCTACCACTTCTACGCGCGTCTGATTCCCGGTATAGGCCACGACGGGCAAATGGAGAAAGTATGCTCGGAAGCCTGGGCTTATTTCTCCAACCGCGGGCGCGGGCATGTGGCGGATCTGACGGTCGATACTCCGCCGGAGCCCTTCGAGCCGCAGGGGAAGAACAAACTCGAACACTGGGTCGTGACGTGTATTGACGATTCGATTCCGGGCGCCGAGGTATGGAGCGTGACCGGCTCCGTGTCCGGCCTGCAGGCGGGTAGGGAAGGAACCACCGGCTACGCCACGACCGGCGTTCCGTATACCTCGGATCAGCACGAAGTGCAGTTCACAATCGTGTCCGAAGCGATTGCAGGCTCCGGCAGGATCGAAGTCGAGGCCGGCAAGGCGTTTCTCGTCGATCCCACCGCGACATTTGTGGCGAGCGACTTCCGCGCTCGCGACACCGTGCGCATTCTGGAGGGCAGCGCCGCGACTCCCGGCTTCTACCGCGTGCTTTCGGTGCCGGGGCCGACCAGAATTGAGCTGGACCGCAACCCTGGTCCGGCCGACCCCGTTTCTTACCGGCTACACAGCTTCACGGCCGGCGTCGGGGACGGAATACCGGATCGCTTCCATTTCCTGACCACGGGCCTCACGCCGTACAGCCTGCCGGTCACGTTCCACCACAAGATCGACGACGACATGGAGGTGGTCCCGACAGCGTACGCATGGATCAACGTCTCGTACCCCGATGACGCGACGAATCCACAGCGCCGCGCACCGTTGCGGGTACTATTCGATGGTTCGCAGTCTATCTCCGAACTCGGCGAGACAACCGGCCTGACATACCTCTGGCGCTTTGGCGACGAGGGTACGTCCAGCGAGGCCATAGCCGAGCACACTTTCCAGAGCGCCTACCCCGACGGCGTGACCGTCACGCTGGAGGTCACCAGTGCCGGCGGGGCGCAGGGTGCGGCGAGCGTCGTGATCGTGGTTAACGCCCAACCGGCCGACGCGGACAACGATGGCGTTCTCGACGATGTTGACAACTGCCCGAGCGTGCCCAACCCGTCGCAGACGGATACCGACGGCGACGGCGTCGGCGACGCCTGCGACAATTGCGACTATGTCGAGAATCCTGATCAGACCGACAGCGACGGCGACGGCATCGGCGACGCCTGTGACAACTGCCCGGATGTCAACAACCCGTACGGGCAAGAGGACGACGCCGACGGCGACGCCGTTGGCGATGATTGCGACAACTGCCCGGCCGATCCAAATCCCGACCAAACGGACAGCGACGGCGATACGTTAGGCGACGCCTGTGATAACTGTCCCTTTGTCGCCAACCCGGATCAGACTGACAGCGACGGCGACGGGGTTGGCGATGCCTGTTCGGGCGACTCAGACACTGATCACGACGGCATTCCTGACCATTTGGATAATTGCCGCTTTGTCGGCAATCCTGACCAGAGTGACCGTGACTTCGACGGCGTGGGCGACGCCTGCGACAACTGTCCGGATGTTCCTAATCCCCATCAGGACAACAGCGACGGCGATGCCTTGGGCGACGCCTGCGACAATTGCGATTACATCAACAATCCTGATCAGGCCGACAGCGATGGCGACGGCATCGGCGATGCCTGCGACCGGCCTGACGATCTTGACGCCGATGGCGTGTTGGACGGGCAGGATAATTGTCCCGAGCATCCGAACCCCGACCAGGCCGACTCGGACAGCGACGGGATCGGCGACGCCTGTGACAACTGTCCGCATCACCCCAACCACGATCAGGCCGACGGAGATAACGACGGCATCGGCAATGCCTGTGACGGCGACCGTGACAATGACGACGTTCCGGACGCCATCGACAATTGCCCGTTCGTGAGCAATCCCGACCAGGGCGATCTTGACCAGGACGGCGTCGGCAACCAGTGCGATAATTGCCTCGCCGTCCACAATCCCGACCAGGCTGACAGCGACGGCGACACCATCGGCGACGCCTGCGACAACTGCCCGACCGTTTACAACCCATTCCAGATGGACAGCGACGGTGACGGCGAAGGCGACGCTTGTGATAAAACGCCCGGCAAGTTGGTGGATACGGACGGCGACGGCGTGCCCGACAGCGAGGACAACTGCCCCGAGGTTGCCAACGAGGACCAGGCCGACGCTGATCGCGATGGAATCGGCGACGCTTGCGACGACAGCGACGAGGACGGCATTGTAGACGCAAGCGATAATTGCCCGACCGTCGCCAATCCCGACCAGGCGGACAGCGACGGCGACGGCGTTGGTGACGCATGTGCATTCGGTAGCGGGGATGCCGATTCCGACGGCATTCCCGATGCCCAGGACAACTGCCCCAGCGTCGCCAATGCCGACCAGACTGACAGCGACGGCGACGGCCGCGGTGACGCATGCGATTCCACGCCCGTCGGTCCGTCGGGATGCTCGCAGACCTCGGCCCTGATGCTCTCGCTGACCCTAGTGGGCCTGGTCGCAGCATTGGTCCGGCGGCGTAAAGGTTGAAGCTGATTAGGGAAACGGAGCCCGAACCGCTAGCGAGGGCCAAAATGAGCCTTACTTTGGCCATTTGGGCCCTCGCTGACGCGCTTCGGGCTCGGATCATCGTGACAGAGCAGAGCCGGGGCGTGTCGCCCCGGTGTATACCATTTGTCCTCGCTCGCGCTTCAGGCTCAGAGCGGGTTTCTTGATCCCTCGATCCCTAGATCCCTTGATCCCTATTTGCTCCCTCATTGCTCTATCGCCATACTGACGAACCGCGTGTCCGTTGAACGAACCGCCGCGTTGCTTTAACGCTTTAGCCCCGATTGCTTATGCTTCGTCTGTACTGCCCAAACCTCGAACCGGGTTTCTTCCGCCTACCGGATAGCGAGGCCTCTCACGCCTTGAAGAGCCGCCGCCTGCGAGCGGGCGACTCAGTCGTCCTGTTCAACGGCCGCGGCGCCTACGCGCGCGCCCGCTTGTGCCCGCTTGGCAACGGCGCCTACGCACCCGCGGGAACACGCGAATTCGGTGTGCCGGTCGAACGCCTGAAGAACCGCCGCGCCCCGGCCGTGCTGGCTGAGGTCACTGTCATCGAACAGGCGCCGCCGCCCACCGACACGCTCGAACTCGTCGTGGCCGGCTGCAAAGGCGCGCGGCTCGATTGGCTGGTCGAGAAGTGTACTGAGCTCGGCGTCACCCGCCTCACTCTGGCCGAGTTCGAGCGGTCCGTCGTGCGAGTCGGCCCGACGCACGTGCATAACCTGGAACGCACCGCGATCGAAGCCTGCAAACAGTGCGGCCGCTTGTGGCTGCCGGAAATCTCGGCCGGCTTGCCGCTGGGCGCGGCGAACGGGCACGGCCTGGCGCTGGACCGGGGCCAGGCAGACTCATCTGCGCGCGGCCTGGCGTTTGCCGACCCCGCGGCCACGCTTCCGCTGGGGCGCTGGCTGGAATCGGCGGCGAGTGGCAATGTCACAGTGGTCGTCGGGCCGGAAGGCGGCCTCACTCCGGCCGAGACTGATGAGCTGACCGGCGGCGGGGCCCAGGCGGTGCGGCTGGCCGAGCACGTGCTGCGGGTTGAGACGGCCGCGGTCGCCGTCGCCTCGGTCTGGGCCGCGCGCTTGAGCGAATGAACCCCCTGGTGCTGCGGTACAGGCGTCCCGCCTGATTAACTGCGCTTGAAATGCGGCATCTCTTGCGGGACCTTGATTGACAGCTCCACAAATCCGGCAAACTGCCCCGCCCGAAACCAGGGCAATTGGTGAATCACCTTCTTTTGCCCATTCTTTTCAATCGTGTAGTTGTTGGGCTTCCGCTCCGCGAACAGCCGCATGGCCTTTTCGCGCGACGCCCCGGGATGGCAGTCGAAGACGTTGGTGCCCAGCAACTTGCGGCCGCCCTCCTTTTCCAGGTTGCGCTCGGCCGCTTCGTTCATGTATATGATCGTGCCCTGCTGATCGCAGACGAGGACCGTTGCAGTCCGGTCACCCAGTCCAACGCTGGTTCCATTGTCCTAGTTCCTCAGGGTTGCAGTTCGCGTGCCCCATGAGCGATTAGAGCTGAAGGAGCGCCTTGCCTCAAGGTCCGAACAGTTATCGGTCTGCGCTCTGCCGGCGGCTCGGGCGCTACTCGCCGCGATACTCGCACGAGGTGTTGCACGTTTCCCGGACGATGACCGCGGACAGGTGCGGCAGTTTCGGCCGTACCTGCCGCCAGATCCAGCGGGCGAGCATCTCGGCCGTGGGGTTTTCCAGTCCCTCGATCTCGTTGAGGTATTGGTGGTCCAGCCGGTCAAAGACGGGCTGGCAGACGGCCTTAACTTCGCCGTAATCAACGAGGTACCCCTTGGCCTCGTCGACGTCCCCGGCGAGGATTATTTCCACTTTGAAACTGTGCCCATGCAGGCGCCGGCATTTATGGCCTTCCGGAAAGGTCGGCAGCCGATGCGCCGCCTCAAACGTGAACGTTCTGCCTAGACGAACATGCATCTTTAACTCTCTGGGCGATACTACGCCTTTACACGCCGCGCATCGTCGGCGGCCAGATCAGCTTATGCAACTGCAACCCGAGCCGCACATTGAGACGGTCTGCGAGAATCCACGTCGCCAGCTCGCGCGGGGTGAGTTGGCCGAAAACCGGGGCAAAGAGCACCGGGCAGCGCCGGCTGAGGTCGTAGCGCTTCAGAACCTCGCGGGCCCAGTCGTAGTCGGCCCGGTTCAGCAGCACGAATTTGAGCTCGTCGCGCGCGGTCAGCAGCTCGAGATTTTCCCAGCAATTGCGCTCCGCCTCGCCGCTGCCGGGGCACTTGATATCCATGATGCGCACGACGCGCGGATCCACCGGCGCGATCGAAACCGCCCCCGACGTCTCGAGCATGACGGTGTCGAACTCGTCGCAGAGGCGTGCCAGCAGCGGTATCACGGCCGGTTGCAGAAGCGGCTCGCCGCCGGTCACCTCGACCAGCGGGCAGTCATAGCGCCGCACGCGCTCGATGATTTCGTCCAGCGTCAGCCAGCAACCTTCATAAAAGGCGTACTGCGTGTCGCACCACGCACAGCGCAGGTGGCAACCGGTCGTGCGGATGAAGGAGCAGGGCAAGCCGGCCCGGGTGCCCTCACCCTGGATTGAGTGGAAAATCTCGTTGATGCGCAAACGCGCCGAGTCGGCCATTGTTACGGCGAACGACCTTTCCGGTTCGATTAACTGCCGTTGCAGATTGTAACGCCTGCGCCGGCTTGGAGCCGCACGCGGGGCAAGGCCGGGTCAACGCCCAGATTCGCAAGGCAGATCGCAGCGCTTGCCGGCGCTAAAGACAGGGCAAAACCCGTACCCCTCAGCCGGCGATAAGAAACAGGGCGTCTGGGTGCGCGCTGGCAACCGACGCCCGGCCGGACGTGCCCGGGGGAAACACGTGCCGGCTTCTGATACTAGCGCAATCGGCCGGCGCGTTCAACGCTTGGCCTGCCCCCCAGCAAGGGGGCGGCGCGCCGGCACAGCGCGCGCCGCCCCGTGATCTACCTAATTCTCAATTTCACGGCCTGGCCATCAGTCGCCGGTCAGCAGCCGCACGAACGCGTCGATGTCGAACACGTTCACCTCGCCGTCGCCGTTTGCGTCCGCCAGCATATGGTCGCAGTCGCCATAGGCTTGCGCATACGCTTCGGCGTCTACGAGCGCCAGCACGAACGGGTCGATGTCAAACACATTGACGTCACCGTCGCAGTTCAAGTCGCCGACCGCGTAACCGCCCATGTCGCAACGCACGTAATTGATGAGCACGGCGTCGATGCCGGCTTCCGTGGTCGAGTTATTCGGCACGTCCGCGACGCTGAAGCGGAACTGCATCTGCGCCGTCAACGGCACGTAATCCGCCACGTGCAGCGTGTCGTACACCCAACCGTTGAACGGCGCGAGGCGTTGCATGCGCACCCAGGTGCTGCCGCCGTCGTTCGAGACCTCGCTGACCAAGTAATCCAAAGCTGGCGGGAGCGTGTCGTCGCACGTGAACCAGCGCGCGTACTTCAGCACCAGGTCCGCGGCGCCGCTGGCGTCAACGACGGGCGAAGTCAGGATGGTAGGACCAAAGTCGACGTCGAAATACTCGCTGGCCGATGCGGCGCGATTATCAGTAACAAAGCAGCGGCCGGAGCCGTCGTAGTCCTCCAGTGGAGCGCCCATCGTGTCGCTGGACAGTGGGACGGCGCGTTGCCACGCACCCGTGGTCAGGGTTGGATCATTCCACACCGTCCAGCCCAGATCATTCTGGAAGTTGTCGTCGAGCAGCACGATCAGCGTTCCTACGCTGGCCCGCAGGGGGTTGGCGGGGCCGCCCGGCGGGAAGTACACGGTCGACTCAAGGCTGCCGGCCGCGCTGAAGTAATAGGCCGGCGAGTCGCCGCAGCTCGGCGGCGGCAGCAGGGCCTCGAAGATATCGCCCGACACGTGCGACAGCGGCACAGTCAGGAACGGCCCACCGTCGTAACTGTAGTGCAGCATCCCCGAATCGGGAACATAGTATTCAGCCCCGTTGCGAATGCGGACGCTCATCGCCGTCGTTTCGCCCGGCGGCAGCAGCTCGGGCGCGCCGCTCGGCAGCGAAATGTTCAACGCATAACAAGCGCCCATCTCCGACAAATCCGTGGCGAGGTAATCGGGCGACAGGCCCAGACCTTCTGATAGCCCGGCCAGACCGTCACTGATACCCACCTCCAGATAATTGATTCTTATGCGGCCGTCGAAGAACAACTCTATCTGGAACGTATTCTGTGCGCCCGAACTGATCTCGGGAACCTGGAACCAGGTAACCGCGACGCGATCGTCCAGCCGGCGCCAGCTTATCGTACTGTCGGAGGACGGGCGCAGGTCATCGAACAGGGCCGACACGCGCGGCCGGTTGAAATGATTGGCCAATGTTTCGCTGTAGGCGCTGTCGCCGGAACCAAACGTGATGTAGCCGTTGCTGCTGATGTAGAAGGTCGTGTAGGGCACACCATACAGGTAGACCGTTGCACCCGGGTTCACAGCCACGTACTCGTCGTCACCCAACGTGACTGCCGTGCCGCCAGTCGGGTCGGTCGGCAGCTCGGAAATGGCCTCGACGCAGCCGAAGTAGAAGTCGTTCGAATCATTGGGTTCGAATATCAGGCTTAGGTAATCCAGGTCATTGCCGGACGAGAAGAGCTCGGTGAAGAAATCCGGCACTTCGGGCGTAGTGAAGGTATAGCACTCGCCGCCGTTGTCGTCGTAGACGAAGTTACCCGCGCCATCTGTAGCCTGGACCGCATAATAGTAAGTGGTGTCGTCATCCAGCCCCGTCAACGCCACCGATGGCGTATACGACAGCGCCGTGATGCCGGCCTGCTCGTAGAGCGCCCCGCACGACCGCCCGTAGAACACGATCATCGATACCGGCTCATTCGCCTCGAACGAGATATTCGCCGAACGCGGCTCGACGTCGCTGGCTTGAACGTCGAAAATCTCCGGCGCCAGGCAATCGACGGTGGCCGTGGCAGTCCGCACCACGTCGTAGTGTCCCTGCCCGTCATCCGCATCAATGTACGTGATGGTCACGACGTTGCCGTCGGCTACCCACAGTACGCCCGGCGCGTCCGTCGCGCTCAGCGTTATTGAACCGCGGAAGGCCGCCGTCCCTACTCCGGTCTCCGTCAGGACCACTTCCTCACCGGCCGGCTCCCAGTCGGAGGCAATGTTGATCGTTATGGTTTCAATCGCCTCCGGATCCTGGTTCAGATCACAGTCGAGCACGCGCACTTCCGCCGTGCTCTCGCAGGCGTACAACGAGCGGCCCAAGCGCGCCGTGCCGGCCGACGAGCAGGGCGTCACGCCGCTTACGACCAGCGCGAAATCGGCGTCAATTTCGGGCGATTCGGGATGGCTGTCTTGATTGATCTCGTCGGCGATGACTTCGACGACCCACAAGCCGCCGGCCGGGTTCTGCACGAATACGTTCTCCACCGTGTCTACCGTGTTGGCCGTCCCACCCGGCGTGGAGTAGTTCCCGGTCAGCAGACCGTGGTTGCCCCAGTAGACCTGGCCGTTGGGATCGATCACGCGCAGCGTCAGGTCGTTGATGCGGGCCATGGCGGCCGACGGCGAGCCCGGCGGGTCGGCGTAGACCAGCGTGGCCTTGAATTCCGGCTCACCGGCCTCGACGTTCAAGGCGTAGGTCACGCTCTGCAGCTCCTGGAGCACCTCCGACTCGTTAATGATGAACATGCGCTCGCGGCGGTCATAGATGTTCCGCAGGCTCGGCCAGCCCCACCCCTGGTGGATGCGCGTCAGGTCAGCGCTGCCGCCGGAGAATGGATACTGCTGGGCATTGTTGATCAACACCGCCTTGGCGGTCGTCATGTGCGGGCGGTTTTCAAATACGGTCCCGCCCGGAATGACCTCGTTTCCAAAAATGCCGTCGGCCCACATCTGGAAAAACAGCCCGAAGTGCCCCGCGACGGTGGGCGTAGCGCCGCTAGTACAGCAGAAGCCGTCTGTATATCCAGCCGGAGCCTGGCTGGTCGTGTGAATGCGGTCGTAATAAAACACCAGGTCCGGCTTTACGCGCCCATCGGCCGCCGGTCCGATGCTGGCGCCTCCACACCAGCAGTCGTCCGCGGGATCGAGGGTTCCGTAGTGGTATATGCCTCCGCACGAGACGATATTCTTGGCCCAGGCCTCGGGACGCGAATCCCGACTGCCGGCATTGCTCTGCGAGTTGCAATGCAGGATGTCCAGGTCGAACAGCATATCGTCCATGTCGGCCGAAACGGTCGTGTAACTCGTCGTCAAGAAGCCGCCCACGCTGGCCGTCACGAACACGGTCAACTCGCCGACCGCGATCGGGGCCCGCACGGCTTCCAGCAGCGCTTCGGCGCGGGCGACGATCGCGTCGTTCGAACCGTTGCAGTTGGGTTCGATGATGCCGAAGTCGTCGCCGCCGATACGGGCTGCGTAGCCCTCGTAGCTGGTGGAACCCTGCGGGCTGGCGAACACCGTGTCCCACTCCATCGGGACGCCGAGCACGATGGCGTATTCCCAGTGCGCGGGCATTTCGCTGAAGTCGTAGTCCGCGGGGCAGCCGCGCCACCCTTCGGAGTAGATCCAGTCCGGATTGGTCTTGGTGATGCCGACCGTGCCGGCGTTGTCCTCCTTCAGCCAGCGCGTCAGCAGGTAGGCGATCG
>ENA-UOUL01000293-UOUL01000293.1-bioreactor-metagenome-genome-assembly--contig:-NODE-293-length-87267-cov-7.926643_pt1 | contig 87267 bp, 54 predicted proteins | sample MGYA00249838_ERZ747220 | MGnify/ENA primary metagenome ERZ747220 (study PRJEB28778, sample SAMN05720191) | bioreactor metagenome | isolation source: Anaerobic biogas reactor | place: USA:Washington... | reverse complement strand
ACATCAATAAGACGCAAGACCCGCCGCAAGAATTCCCAAAAATCAACAAAAATCCAGGGGTATGTCAGGTTGTCTGGGCTCGCCGCCCACAACGACGTGGGTGAGCAAGAGGCCAATTCCCCACAGTATTGTGGGCAGCTTGAGCATGCGATCACCTATGGATTGTGCGGCGTCCGTGCCGGCGTTGCCGTTGCTCCCAGTTTCAATCCCGGCAGGATGTCGCGGGCGGTCGATTCGCTCAGGTTGAAAATGGTGAATCCCGCCGCACCGAGCCGCCGGGCGTGGAGAATCTGCCCGGCCACGCGATCGGCTGAGAGGCTGCTGTTCGAGGCGGTACAGCCGATGCCGGGGTAGACGGGAATCCGCCCGCCGATCAGATCGAGCTGGTTCTCGACCAATCCGCAGAAGCCGGGGTCGCTGTTGGTGTAGTCCATGGGGCAGACAAAGTCCAGCCAGCCGGCCTTGATCCACTCGGGCCAGTCCTGGGCGACCGATTCACGGCAGGATGGATAGGAGCCGAAGACGGCCGCCGAAATCTTCAGCGAGGGGCGAAGCTTCTTTCCCTCTTCGTAGACAGTCCGCACGAGCCGCGAGATCTGATCGCAGCGCCACTGGGTGTAGGCTGCCTTGTGTACGCCGGAATGGCAGTCTTTCGGCCAGTTCTCGACCTTGATCCCCGTGTCGGCCTGGAATCGCTGGCGGCAGCCGTCGCAGAAACAGGAGCTCCCGCCGGGGTAGCGGATATAGTCGAAGTGCAGTCCATCGACGTCGTACTTCTTGGCCACTTCGAGCATGCTGTCGACTTCCAACCGATAGTTGTCGGGGTGGGACGGGCAGAGCCAGCTCTTGGATTCGTTTCCGACGAATACCTGCAATCGGCCCTCTTCCCGCATTTTCTCGACGAAATCGCGGGGGGCGCCGGACAAGTTGTAGTTCACCTTCCAGACATGGACTTCCAATCCGTGCTTCTTGGCCGCGGCCAGGCATTGCTCGATCTGATCGCCGTATTGGTCGAAGGTCTGGCTGCGGGGCAGCACGTCGCTCGGGTAGAGAGCCCGGCCCGCCCAGAGCATGTTGGGCAGAATCATGTTGAAACCGGCGTCGGCCAGTTCCTTGCAGGCCCGATCCCAATCGCCCGGATAGGGGCCGGTACCCGAGTGGTTCCACCAGGCCCGGCCTTCCACCTTGCAGCTCTCCTGGGCCAGCAGATACGATCGGGCCAGGAGTTCGCGAGCCTCGCGGGCTGTCGCGACCGCGTCGGCGAACTTGCCGGTCGCCACCAGGGACTTCGCCTTGGCCTCGGCCAGAACTGCCGCCTTGCCGGTTTCGACCGCATCGGCCTTCTCAGAGGACTTCACGAATTCGGCAACTTCCTGAAGCGTCTGGCAGTGTCCCACCTTGCCGATCTTCTCAAGTTCAGCCTTGGCCATCTGCTGCCAGAGCGAGGAATCGAGGTAGCCAAGCACGGCCGCGAGCATCTGCCGCTTGGCCGCCGGATCGTCATTGATCACCACGTGGCTCAGATAGGCCCCGCGATCCGAGACCCACATGGCGGGCAGCCCGGTCGGGTTGCCTTCCCCGTCGAACCAGTGCCCGATCACCCGAGCGTTGTATCCGACGGGTTCCATGGTCGTGATGTTCCACGACGCCTGCCGGGCCGACTTGGGGAGGCCCTGGATGTCGGGGGCGTCGAAGCGGATCTCGGCCAGCGTGCCTGAATCCGGTTTGTGGTAGCTGCCTCGTTTGAATCCGATCGCCTTGGCCAATTCATCCGGCAGTCCGTAGCAGCCGAAGACCTTGCCGCCTTTTTCGACGAATTCGACGAGTGCCCGAACGGTCTCGTCGGACATCCGCGGATGATAGGCGACGATCGCCACACGGCGTTTTCCCAGCCCGCCGGAGGGGAGGGTGGAGTCTTCCACCGCATCGGCGCCCAGTCCCAGATCATCGAGCATTTCGCCCACGGTTTCGGCGATATCGAGGGCCGAATCGATCTCGCGATCTTTCGGATGTTTGGAAGCCGTGGGGATGATCAGGGCCGCATTGCTCCAGCAGGCGGCCAGACGGCGAATGCGAATGGTGGCGTCCTTGGCTCGGCCTCGCCAGCAGGCGATACGAATTCCGTCGATCTTGTCCCAACCGGCCGGAGTACCTTCGGTGCGGAAGTTGGCCTTGGAGAATCGGACGGTTTGCCATCCGTCGGCGGCCACGCCGCCGCCCGCCCCATACCAGCCGCCTCCGCTGCGGAAGTAGAGGGTCAGGCTCCCGCAGGCCTCGGGCGGGTCGACGGCGATCTCCAACTCAAAGCGTCCGGGAGCTGCCAGGTTGAGATTCGCGGACCGATCGATCACGGCCCGGCCCAGAGCGGCCGACTCGGCAAACGGCGCTTTGACGGTGAGAACAGAGCGGTCGCCGTCGCGAGCCACGCCGATTTCGGGCGTTCGCTCGGAGGCCGTCCAGGCGGCTCGAGCCTCGTCGGCGGTCGCGTACGAAAAGTCATCGAGCACGTCCTGGGATACGGCTGCAGTCACGAGCAAGGCTGGGAGTAACGCGCACTGGATCATGGAAAGGCTCCGTCGCAGTCAGTTGAAAGGGAATTGGGCAATCTGGGGCTCAGAGCACCATTGTGTCATCTGGAACGGCGGATTTCCAGCGTGAGCCGAACCACGCGTCCCAGCAACAGGCCAGTGCCTCATGCGAAAGGTGGCGGTCTTTGCCCCGCGAGGCAGGAAATCCGGGAATCTTCACGGGCCGACTGATGGAGACTTCCTTACGGTTCCTGCTATAATAGCTCGCGGCACTTCTTTCCCCCCCCAAGAGACACGAAGTCACTTCGTGTAGCAAGAACGAAGCCGTTCGGGTTCGACGCGGCGGCCCTTGGGTCGCCTCGCCCGGATCGGAAGGGAGTCGGTGTTGCGGTATCTATTCGGCCCTCCATGCCATGTGCGGAATCACCGGAGCAATTTGGACGGACCCCGCCAAGGCGATTGACGACGCAACACTCAAACGGATGGTCGAGGCCTTGCGGCACCGCGGTCCGGACGAGTCGGGCAGCCATTGCGTTCCTCTTTCGCCGCGGCCCGGTTACTCGCTCAACCCGGGCGTCGTTCTTGGGCACCGGCGGCTCTCCATCATTGACCTGGCCGGAGGGCAACAGCCGCTCTCGAACGAAGACGGTTCCGTTTGGGTCGTTTTCAACGGCGAGATCTACAACTATCTTGATCTCCGGCGCCGGCTGGAAGGCGCCGGCCACGTGTTTCGCACTCGCAGCGATACGGAGACCATCGTTCACCTCTACGAGGATGAGGGTCCCGAATGCCTCCGGCATCTCAACGGCATGTTCGGGCTTGCCATTTGGGATCGCACTCGCCAGCAGATCCTGATCGCCAGAGACCGGCTCGGCCAGAAGCCGGTGGTCTACCGCACCGAGCCCGGGCGGTTCTTGTTTGCCAGCGAACTGAAGAGCCTGCTGGAGGTGCCGGGCATACCGCGCCGGTTGGATCCCCGGGCGGTCGACCAGTATTTGACCTATCAGTACGTTCCTCATCCGCGGATGATCCTGGAAGGATTCCATAAACTGCCGCCGGGGCACTATGCCGTGTGGCAGAACGACCAACTGACGATCAAGAGCTACTGGCAGCCCAACCTGAATCTCGAATTGCGCCAGCGACCGGAAGAAGACCGCGAAGAGCTTCGCGAACTGTTGACCTCCTCCGTCGAAATGCGGCTTCAGAGCGAGGTGCCGTTGGGCGCCTTCCTGTCGGGCGGGGTGGATTCGACGGTTGTCGTGGGGCTGATGCAGAAGCTCAGCAACCGGACTGTGAAGACCTTTTCGATCGGGTTTCGCGTCAAGGAATTCGACGAGACCAACTACGCCCGCCTGGTTGCCGAACGTTTTGGCACCGATCACGAGGAATTCCGGGTCGAACCGGACGCGCTGGACATTCTGCCGAAGCTCGTCTGGCATTACGACGAGCCTTTCGCCGACAGCTCTGCCATTCCCACCTGGTACGTTTCGGAGATGACCCGCCGTCACGTCACGGTGGCATTGACCGGCGACGGCGGCGATGAGCTGTTTGCCGGTTATCCTCGCTACAAGGCCGTTGCCCTTGCCCGCTGGCTGGACCGTTTGCCCTGGCCCGGCCGGGCGATGCTGGCGGGGCGACTCTGGCAGCGTCTGCCGGCCAGTCCGCGGCAGAAGTCGTTTCGCCGCCGTCTCAAGCGGTTTGCCGCGATGTTGGCCCTCCCTCACTGGCCTCGCTACCTTGGCTGGATCGCGATTTTCGATGAAGCCCGCCGTGCCGAACTCTACAGCGACGACTTCATGGCTCGACTGCCGGACGAAGACCCCATCCGGTTTCTGCTCGACGCGGCGGTGCAGTGCCGAATGCGCGATCCGGTCACCGCGACAAGCCTGGTCGATCTGATGACGTACCTGCCGTGCGATCTGATGACCAAGGTGGATATTGCTTCCATGGCGCACGGGCTGGAGTGTCGCCAGCCGATGCTCGACTATCGCGTGGTCGAGTTGGCCGCCCGCATGCCCTTGGCACGCAAGTTCCGCCGCGGCAAAGGCAAGCGGATCCTGTTGGAGACGTTCGACGACTTGATCCCCCAGGAGATCGTCCGACGCCGGAAAATGGGGTTCGGGGTCCCGATCGACCACTGGTTTCGGGGACCGCTGGCCGGCTTTGCCCGGGAGGTCTTTTCCGATCCGCGTACCCGCCAGCGGGGGCTCTTCGACCCGGCTGCCGTGGACCGCCTCGTCGAGGAGCATATCGCCGGGCGTTTTGACCATGCCTACCGACTATGGTCCCTGTTGCTGCTGGAATTGTGGCAACGAGAGTGGTTGGATCCATGAGTTGTGGAATCCGGACTCGCGACGGATCTCGTAGCGGTCGTTGTGGTCTTTGGCGAAAGCCAATGGAACGTTACAATGACGTCCGAGAAAAGGGCTCAATGAGGAGATCGCAATGCGGGATCAGGTAGTCGCAGTCATTCTGGCAGGGGGAAAGGGATCGCGACTCGAACCCCTCACCCGGGATCGAGCCAAGCCGGCAGTACCCTTTGGGGGTGGCTACCGAATCGTCGATTTCACGCTCTCCAACTGTCTCAACAGCGGCATTCGCAAGATCCTGGCCTTGACCCAATACAAGGCGATGAGTCTGGACCGCCATATCAGTATGGGTTGGGGACGCTACTTCTGCCGGGAGCTGGGCGAGTTCATCGACGTCGTCCCGCCCCAGCAGCGGATCGACGAAAACTGGTACCAAGGCACGGCCGATGCCGTCTACCAGAATATCTACACGATCGAGAAGGAGAACCCGAAGTACGTAGTCATTCTGGCGGGCGATCACATCTACAAAATGAACTACAAGAAGCTGGTCGACGCCCATATCGCCAACCAGGCCGACATGACGGTCGGCGCATTGCCGGTTCCGCTCCGGGAAGCGGCGGGGGCTTTTGGGGTCATTCAAGTCGATACCGCCGGGCGGGTTGTCGGGTTTGAGGAGAAGCCGGCTCATCCCAAACCCGTGCCGGGTGAAGAGGCCGTCTGCCTGGCCTCGATGGGGATCTACGTGTTCACGGCCAGATTCCTGTACGAGGAACTTTGTCGCGACGCCACGCGCCGCGGCAGCCGACACGACTTCGGCGGAGACGTGATTCCCGCGATCATCGATACGAATCGGGTCTTTGCCTACCGCTTCATGGACGAGAATCGCAAACGCGACGCTTACTGGCGCGACGTGGGAACGCTCGACGCCTACTTCGAAGCCAATATGGATTTGATCAGCGTCGACCCCCAACTGAACATGTACGACGATCAGTGGCCGATTCGCACCTATCAGCCGAATCTGCCGCCTCCGAAATTCGTATTTGCGGGCGATCAGCGCCGGGGCTATGCCGTCGACAGCATCATCTGCCCCGGCTCGATCATTTCCGGGGGTCGTGTCGAGCGGTCGATTCTGGGCGCCGGGGTTCGGGTCAACAGTTTTGCGGCCGTGGAAGACTCCATCGTCTTTGACGGCGTCGACGTTGGTCGCCATGCCAAGGTTCGCCGGGCTATTGTGGAGAAGAACGTTGCGATCCCGCCGGGTGTGGAAATCGGTTACGACCGGGACCTGGATCGCTCGCGGGGCTTCACCATCACCGATGCCGGCATCACCGTGATCGCCAAGAGCGACGGCGCCGACCACTTTCCCGACGCCACGGAGCTGTGAGGCGTCGATCGGCATGTTTGCCGCCGAGTCTGTTGTGCCCTTTCAGGGCGACCATCAGCGGGATCCGTGTCCCCGGGGCGGCGCTTCGCGGCTTCGCCGCTACGCTTTGCCCCGGGCTGATATGTTGTGCCTCTTCGAGGCGGACGAACGCAACTCTGCCCCGAAGGGGCCCGAACATATGCCCAGGGCAGAGCGTCGTGGCGTTGGCCGCAAAGCGCCGCCCTGGGTTGCGAGAATCGCCAGAAAGGACGCCCTGAAAGGGCAGAACATCCTCTCATGAACCAACACGCTCCCCAAACAGCCACCACCTCCCGCCGCCAATTCCTCAAGACGACTGCCGCGCTCACCGCGGCGGCGGCCAGCCCGCTGGCGATCGCGAGGGCTGCCCAACCGGGCGGGAGTGATATCCTCCGCGTCGGCCTGATTGGGTGCGGCGGCCGGGGGTCGGGGGCGGCGGTCAATGCGATGAACGCCGATCCGAACGCCCGGCTGGTGGCCATGGCCGACGTGTTCGAGTGGCGGATGGCCGAGAGTCTTGCGCGGATCGAGGAGGTGAAACCCGATCAGGTGAGCGTCGATCGGGATCACCAGTTTGGCGGTCTGGACGGGCATCGCCACTTGCTCGAAAGCGGCGTCGACGTGGTGCTGATCACCGTGCCCTCGCACTTCACACCGATCTACCTCAAGGCGGCGGTCGAGGCGGGCAAGCACGTGTTCTGCGAAAAGACCCATGCCGTCGATGCGCCAGGGGTGAGGTCGGTGATCGAGGCCGGCGAGACGGCACGGCAGAAGGGGCTCTCGGTCGTTTCGGGACTGGCCTGGCGTTACGATACGGGCGTGCTGGAGACGATGAAGCGGGTTCACGACGGGGCGATCGGCGAGATCCACACGATCGAGGAGATCTGCAACACGGGCTCGCTCCGCAGCCTGGCCCGCCGGCCGGAGATGACCGAGATGGAGTACCAGATCTACAACTGGTACGACTTCAACTGGCTCTCGGCCGATCTGCCGGGGCTCAACCTGGTGCACAACGTCGACAAGGGCGCCTGGGCGTTGCACGACAGGCCGCCGCTGGTGGCCTGGGGAATGGGCGGGCGGGAGGTGCGGAAGGGACCGACCTTTGGCGACGTGTACGACCATCACGCCACGGTGTTTGATTACGGGGGCGGCGTGCGGATGTATGCCTATTGCCGCCAGATCAACGGCGTGGTCACGGAGATTTCGGACAGGTTCGTGGGTACCAAGGGCCATTGCGATCTGCTGCGGTACACGATCGAGGGGGAGACCAACTGGCGTTACGAAGGCCCGCCGAGCAACCGTTTTGATCTGGAGCACGTGGCCCTGTTTTCAGGCATCCGCTCCGGCCAGCCCGTCAACAACAGCACGTACATGGCCCGCAGCAGCCTGTTGGCCTTGATGGCGACCTGGTGTTCCCACACGGGCGAGGAGATTACCTGGGAACGGGCGATGAACTCCAACAAGCAGGTGAACCCCGAGCGGTATGCCCTGGACGCCACCCCGCCGACCGTGCCCGACGCCGACGGCAATTATCCGATCGCCGTGCCGGGGTTGACGCGGTTTGAATGAATCAACGATATTCCTTTCTTGCAGTTGTCGCACACGTGATACGGAGCCCTGCCATGCGTTCTTTGTGCGCGTTCGCCTGTTCGCTACTCCTGGCCGCGACCGGACGGGCTGAGAACTGGTATACCGAGAGTTTTTGGCTCCTTCACGAAGACCATCACACGACCGGTGTCCACGAGGTGGGCCGCGATGCCGACCTGGAGGAGACGAGCCGGCTGGTGGGCCTGGTGAAGCCCGACATGATCCAGATCCACGCCAAGGGCAATCCGGGGTGGACGACCTATCCCAGCAAGGTTGGGCACGTGCCGCCCAAGCTGGCGAAGGACGTGCTTGCCATCTGGCGCGACGCGGCCCGGCGCGACGGCGAGATCATGAAGCGACGGCCGGAGTGGAACCGGATGTTTCGCGACGGGTCGCCCGTCGACGTACCGAGGTTCGACGTTCACCAGATGGTGGTGATCGAGTGATCCGGTGTTGGCGGGAGTGGCACGGTGAGCGTCACGCCGGTGGGTGCCGAGGGGGGCGTTGTTTTGGTTGTCAAAGATCGGGAAGATCTGGCTTAGAACCAGGTGAACGGGCTATCCTTTGTTACTGCAAAATGGTTGTGGGCAGGGGTGGCGAGTGGTGCATGTGTCGATCGATAGGGGCATGCGTCGCCTGGTGGCTATCGTTTTATGGTATAAGGGTTTACGGTGATTCTGGGAGGTCGCAACCACGGTACACCTCTCCATGGGGGTGAAGCGGTTAAATGGGAAGAACGGGAGGAACGCTTATCGACGCTTATCGGCGCTAATCGGGAGTGATTGGGAGTTGGTCAACGAGGGCACGATTCTGCCAATATCGCTGGCTGACGGGCATTCTGTAGTGGGGGCATTCTTGCCTAGATCTCCTGCTCCATTGTTTGCGTTGTTGACGTTGTTTGCATTGTTGGCGCGAGTTTTCGGGTACTTTTGGCTCAGAGGGGGGGTGTTGGGGATGGTATTCGTCCTATGTGTGGTGAGTGAATGCGCGGGTTCTTTTAGTATACAGATATACACTCTTTTGTCAAGAGGAAAAATGAACAGTCGGCGAAATATCTGACGGCGTTGTTTGCCTGGCACAACATGATCGAGGTTGTGCTGCCGGACCGCGGCATGAAGCCGGGCGAGACGCTCCGCATTACGCTTGTTCGATACGAAACAAACCTCGACTCCGACACCCCATCGTCGGCAACACGCTCCTTGTGCTGTTCAACGCCCAGGAGCGGCGGATCCCGTTCGTCCTTCCCGAAACGGCCCCGCATGAAGTGTGGCATTTGCTCGTCGACACCGACAACGAGTACCCACGCCGACTCCACTATCCGGCAGGGAGACGTTTCGCCCTGGCAGGTCGCTCAGTCGCACTCTTCGACCTGCAATCGTCGCTGCGGAGGAAGCTGGCAAAGTTCTTCCGGAAACGCGCGAAAACGCACCCTCGTACGTAGGACAGGATTGTATTCTGTCCAGGCATGTCACAAACAACCATATGAGACAGGTTACAAACCTGTCCTACGGGGGTTTGTCACCAAGCCACTTTGACGACGACCTTAAGGACGTCGACGGGCTCGGTGGGCGTGGCATGGAGTCCGGGGGCATGGATGTCGTGGGGCGCGAAGACGGCGAACATCCCGGCGGTCAGTTGCAGCAGATCGCCGGAGGTGCGGTAGAAGATCACCTCCTTCTCGGCGTCGTAGGGCGTCTCTACCGCAGTCGTCTTCTCCAGCGGGGCCCAGCCGATGCGTTCCGTACCTTCGACGAGGTACTGCACATCGAGATAACGCCTGTGGGCTTCCCAGCGTGCCGCGCTGTGCGGCTTGGTTGCATAGCGTTGCACCATCGCATACAGCCGATCGCCGTCGAGTTCATAACGGCCCGGAGCGAGGGACTGAAAATCGGTCTTGGCCAGGTAAGCGAGCGCGGCTTCGATTCGCTGATTGATGGGCCGGTAAATGGCGGCGTTTTCGAGGCGGTCGAGGATCATGGATAGGGTTCTTTGTCGGGGGTTGGGAGGTTACAAACGGCGAACGGAACGAGCAATTGCGGGAATCGACGCTCGTGGGAGAGTCTCCCTTCGGTCGAGGTCTTTTGCAGAAGGCGAGTCCTCTGATTTCACAGACATCCGGGGGCTCCAGGCCACGAGGAAACTGCCTCCAAATCTACCTCGACTGGGGTGGATGAGCAAGCGGGCTACGACTGGACCGGGCCGGACGCGATGACTACCCAGCCTGTTGAAGTAGCAAGCTAAAGAATCGCACCGAAAACTCTGGCCTCGACTTCGCGATCCACTCCGAGCATCCGGTGCGGTTTCGCCGTCGCGGGCCTCTTCCAGATCCCATCACTATTGGGGCAGGACGGGAGCCAGAGCGACGCGGAACCCGCGGAAACCACTTGCCAGATCGCAACGCTTCGTGCGTGTGAAACTCGTACAATTGACTTCGGTATTCCAGAAGCCGTTCCCACGTACCACGAACATATCCTTCGCCGCATCACCCTTATGGTACCGGTCAACGGTCACGCCATCCTGAGTGGCCGGATAGCTGCGCCATGCATCTAGGCTCCATTCAGGAACGTTACCCAGCATCTCATACAGCCCCCACGCGTTCGGCGGCGTGCTGCCGATTTCCACAATGCTGCTGCGTCCGGGACCACGGTGCCAGATTTTGTCTTCCGGAATGCAATAGATGTCGTCCGTTCCTGCTCGACACGCAAACTCCCACTCGGCTTCCGTCGGCAGCCGATACTCGAACCCGTGCGGACAGCGGCCAGCCTCTCGCTCGATTTCTGTCAACTTCACGCAGTATTCGCACGCATCCGACCACGAGACCCAATTCACCGGCAGAAATGGCGAGCCGGTAATTCGGCTGGGGTTTGAGCCCATCACGCTCTCCCACTCCTTCTGTGTAACTTCGTACGCCCCAATCCAGTAGCCTCGGCTGATACGAACACGTTCCTTTCCCTTGCCACCTTCCTGCCACCTGGCTGTGGTGATACCCATCTGGAACTCTGCCGGTGCGATCCACCGCAGAGGCATGACACTGTCTGATATCCGGAAAGACTCACCCGGTTCGGGCCGATCTGGCCAAGCGTGGTCGATTTGCTCCGAAAGCCGCTTGCTGGTCCCCTCGATATCCAGAACCAATTGTCTCGGTGGGATCTCAATACCGCCCTGGCGGGCATCCTCGGGGGTAAGACTGCGGCAGAGACAGCGGTAGATCGTTGCGTCGGCTGGACCACTCGCGCTAATCTGCAGAGATAAGTCAGCCGGTGTACCAGCACCGGACAGCACAACGCGGTTATTGTGAATCAACCGCCAACAATCGTCGGCGACAATCAGCTTCAAGCTCAGCCGCTGGTCAGGTTCGAAACGAGTCTCGCCGTTCCAGTTTCGACCGAAGGGCTGCGACCGAAACAATCGGCCGAGAACTTTGTCTTGGTCCCTGTCCTTCGACCAGACAGCACCCAAGTCCAGGGAAATCGCCTCGCCTGACCCGCCAGACACAAAACTGATTCGACCTTGCGGATTTCGTATCTCCAGCTCAGTCTCCAGCACGAACGCCGATGTTGGCTGTTGCGAATAGCGAACGGTTCCGGCACCTTTGATCTCAGCGAAGACGCCTTCCCGGACCCAGGCCGGCGGCAACGCCGCCGATAAAACGGCCTTGTCACCAAGGCCCGTCAACTCAAGCAAGCCGGGAGCCGACCCGCTATTCGGCTCGCTTGTCTTACCCGTCGACTGCGCAACCGTTGTCGTAACTCGGTCTTCGACCGAATTGGCGGCGGTGAGTACAACCTTGACCGGATGATCGACATCTGCGATGACACTTACTGTTGTCTCGAACCGTTCGAAGCCTGGCTTGTTCACCAGAATCTGATAGCTGCCCGCGACAAGAGGTATGGTTAGCTCTTCGGCTCCGCTGCGGTAACGCGATTCCACCTTGCCTTGCGCATCAAGCACCTCGACCTGGGCGTCCGGCTCATTGACCGTCAACCGCAATGTGCCTGGCTGCTCGGGCAGCGGCTCCAAGCGAGCGTTGACGACGACCTCGCCCCGCTTCTCCAGCGTGAACTCCCTCGTGAAGAACTCAAAACCATGCTTTTCCACGCGGATCTGCCGCTTGCCCGGCAGGAGCGAGAAAGTCAGAACCTCACCAGCGGCCGTTTGTTCGACTTCGATCTTCCCCTCCGCGTCCAGAACCTGCACCTTGGCCCCAGGCTCGTTGACCTCCACCACGAGCGTTCCCTCGGGCGTCCGCAAAGCAACCATGATACCGAGCAGAAACAGCCCAAAGACGCCCACCAGCCCAAGCCCAATCAACAGGGTTCTGTACTCTTCCATCCAGCTTCGCGGCCTCGGAACCGCAACGATCGGCGGCACCAGCGACGGCGCCATGAGCCGCTCGGTCAACTCTACGGGATGGTTCATCACCGATTCACCCAGCGCCTGGAAGAAATCGTCGTCCTCTGAATGCGCGGGGGGGGCGATCAGGCTTGCCGTGGCCGCGTAGGGATCGGCCGACGTTTCCAGGGACATCTGGGCCATGCAGCCCTCCAGTTCACCGATCAACTCCGTCATCGTCTGCTGCCGGTCCTCCGGTCGCTTGGCCAACGTCTTCTGAAACAGCACATCCAGCGACTCTGGCACGTCCGCTCGCCTGCCTCGCAACGACGGAATAGGATCGTTGCGATGGGCCAGGATTCGCTTGGTGAACGTGTCAGCCTGGTACGGGACGCGGCATGTCAGCAGGTAGTACAGCGTACAGCCCAGACTGTAGATGTCCGAGCGAGCGTCCGCCGTCTTCGTGTCCAGCGTCTGTTCGGGCGACATGAAATCGAGTGTGCCCATCACCTGGCCGCTCTGCGTCAGGCCGTCGTCCGAAGTTGTGCCGGCATCTCCCATCTCCTGCTCAATCCGGGCCAGGCCCATGTCCAGGATCTTCACCGTTCCTTGCTGGTCCATGAGCAGGTTGTGCGGCTTGATGTCGCGGTGGACCACGCCCTGCTTGTGCGCATATTCCAGCCCACGAGCCGCCTGCAGAATGCAGTCAACCGCCTGGCGGACCGACAGCGCCCCTCGTTCCTTGGCCAACGCCGCCAGATCCTGGCCTTCCACATACTCCATCACCAGGAAGTGGACCCCTTTGGCCTCGTCGGCATCGTGGGCCGTCACTATGTTCGGGTGGGATAGTCGGGCGGCCGCCTTGACCTCACGATGGAACCGTCTGACCGCCTCTTCCGACTTGGTCGACTGGCTGGGCAGCACCTTCAGAGCCACGATCCGTTCCATCACTCGATGACGGGCCTTGTAGACCTGCCCCATGCCGCCTCGGCCGATCTTGTCGAGCACCACGTAATTGCCCACCACCAGCCCGCGTGTCTTGCCCTGGTAGACCGCCTGGGCCTGGAAGCGGGTCAGCTTCTTCTGGCGATAGAGGGCTTCGGCCAGTTCCTTGCCGTCCTTCGGACGGCTCGATGCAGGCAGAACATTCAGGAACGCTTCGACCTCCTCACGACTCATCAAGCCGGAATCGGCTAGCGACTTGATGACTCGGTCGAGCGGCAGATTCTCACGGCCCTTCGTCCGCACTTGGGCCGCAGACTGCTTCAGTTCCGCGGGAGTCGCCACGTAGGGCGTGGTAACAGCCAGCGATTTGGTCTGGGTGTCTTCAGAGCCCAGGGCCTCGTCGATGGCTTGAGCGTACTCCGGAAACCGCGCCTTGTAGTGTGCGGCCAAGGGCGTATCGCCGAACCGCCGCCGCTGGGCGACATCCAGCAGCACGAGTCTCGTCAGCAGAGGTTCCTTTTGGTCGTGTTCGACACGGTCCAGGAACGCGCGGATGTCGGGTCGCTTATCGGCTAGCCAGGCGGCTTCGAACTCTCGGCAAAGCATGCTGATCGCTTCGGCCGCTTCGGTCGGGGAAGGATCGTGTTCGCTCATCCAGGGGGCTCCAGACCACTAGGCGACAGACCCTTAGTTTATCCCCAAGGCAATACCACAACAACTGGGCTGGACCATCTCCCACCGCGCAACAAACCAGGCGTCGCCGACAATGTCCGTATTGCCGGCGACGCCTCACGCTGCAACGTATCGAATGGTCCCGCTTTGCGAAGGCGCTCCTTCTTAGCTTGGCTTTCCAGAACCGGGCTTTCTGGTGGAGCTTGTAGTCGGCTCAGGAGAGCCAACCTACGGCTACTTCACGTCGGCCATGTTGATCGGGTGCCCTTGTTCCGCGCAGAGCAGCGAGGCTTCCAGGACGCGCTGGGTGTTGTAGGCGTCTTCGAAGTCGGGGATCGGAACGGTGGGCTCTTCGCCGGCCAGAACCCGCATGATGTCGTAGGCCTGGTTGGTGAAGCCGTGCTCGTAGCCGATGATGTGGGCGTCGGGCCACCAGTTGGCCACGTAGGGGTGGTCGCCGCCGTGGGTACACATGATCGTGCTCCAGCCCTGGACGGCTCGCGGCAACCGCGCATCGTAGTATTGGAGCTCGTTCATCCGCTCGAAGTCGAACTTGAGCGATCCCTTGGTGCCGTTGATCTCGAAGCCGTTGCGGTTCTGGTTGCCGGTGGCCTGCCGCGCGGCTTCGAAGCTGGCCACGGCCCCGCCGGAGAACCTCGCCAGGAAGAGCACGGTGTCGTCGACTGTCACCTTCCCCTTGCCGCTTGCGGCCTTTCCGCCGTCGGCGATGCCGCCGCGGGCCGTGCCGCCCGCCAGGGTACGCTCCTTGATGAACGTCTCGGCAATGGCGCCGGCGATCTGGGTGATTTCCTGGCCAGTGACGAACCGGGTCATGTCGATGATGTGGGCATTCAGGTCGCCGTGGGCGCCCGAACCGGCCCACTGCTTCTCGAACCGCCAGAACAGGGGAACCGATTCACCGGCCCAGTCCTGGAGATAGACGGCCCGGACGTGGCGAATCTCGCCCAACTCGCCGGAGGTCACCATCTTGTGGGCCAGGGCGACGGCCGGAACGCGGCGGTAGTTGAACCAGACGAAGGTCTTCACGCCCTTGGCCTTGGCCGCCTCGACCATGGCCCGGGCGTCGTCCAGGGTGCCGGCGATCGGCTTCTCACAGGAAACCGCCTTCCCCGCGGCAATGGCCGCACGAGCGGGGGGGGCGTGCATGTAGTTGGGCGTCACGATGTCGACCAGCCCGATTTCGTCCGACCCCACCAGCGACTGCCAGTCGGTCGAGGCATTTTGCCAGCCCCAGTTGTCGGCAAAAGCCCGGGGATTCTCTTCGGGTTGCCCGAAAACCGTGTGCATGACCGGTTTGAGCGGCGGCTTGAAGAACTTCGAAACCTGCCCCCACGCATTGGAGTGGGAGCGTCCCATGAACCCCTGCCCGATCAGGGCGACATTGATGGTAGCCATTCTGGTGTCTCCTCAACTACAACCATTTGCCAGCAACTGATTTCTGCAAGCCCGCCGGAGCGAGCGATTCCGCCTCCGGAGGCCGGCCGACAGGACCACGGTCCTGCCGGCAGCTCGTAACATGCCCGTAACGTTTGGCGGTTATAGAACGTTCACCGACCCTTTGCAAGGGCCTGCCGAATTTCGGCCTTGTGCTGGATGAAAATGGAAAAAGGCAGTAAGATGCGTCAAGGGGCAGGGCATGTTTCCAAGAACTACAGAATGAAGGGGATCTCGATGGCTCGTTATCGTACATACGGTTGGGGGCTGGGGTTGGCTGTCGGGCTGGTCGTCGGTTTGGTCCTGGGCGGCCTCTGGCCACAAGCGCCCATCCATGCTTCGGCAACCGATCGCGTGGAGAATTTCGCCATCGCCACCGGCTTCGTCGACCCGGAAACCGAGGCCGTCTTCTACCTCGATTACCTCACCGGCAACCTGAACGCCGCCGTTCTTTCGCGGATGTCTTTCGCATTTCAATCGCACTTCACCACAAATGTGCATGCCGACCTCCAGAGAGTGATCAGCGTCACCGGTGGGGGAGTTCAGATGCCACAGAGTCCCAACTACCTCATGGTTACCGGGACCGTCAAGATACCGACGAAGGGGAATCCGACCATCGGCAACACGGCGGTCTACGTGGCCGAGACCAACACGGGCATCGTCATGGCCTACGTCATCCCGTGGCAGCGCGAGTTCTTCAATGCCGACAAGCCGTACAAAGCCCAGTTGATTCTCAGGGCCGGCGAACAATTCAGTGCCGCCATGCTTCGGCCGGAATGATTCGCCACAAGGGAACCCTGTGAAACTGACCGTCAACGGCAATCCACGCGATGTGGCCGACAGTCCGACCGTCGCTGCGCTGCTGGAGCAACTGGATCTGGCCGGCAAATTCGTTGCCGTCGAGGTTAATTTGGAGTTGATCCCCAAGAAGCTCTACGCCACGGCGTCGAGCCCGATCGAAGGAACGATCGTAGGTTGATCGGTCGTTTCGACGATTCTCACTGAATCAATCGAGCTTCGATGCCTCCAATCTCGCGGTTGGCGAAGTCGTCGGTGAAGAACCACTCCTGGTACAGACGCTCGATCTGCCTCATGTAGTAGTCCACCGACGACTTCGTCAGCGTTCGCTGCGCGTCCTTCGGCCGATCCTCATCGCGGATCGGCGGGCGAATGCGGTCGGCCGGCGGCTGGTAGGAGGGATTGAAGACCAAGACCGGCTGGTTCTCGGCCGGCAGCAGATGACGCCAGAGGAAGGCCTGCATCCTGTCTTCAGCCGGCACGGCCTCATGGACTATTTCCTTGTCGCCCATCTGCGCACTGCCCAGCACGGTGACGTTGACCGGCTTTTCCATCTCCGTGAGGCTGGTCTTCACCGCCATTCCAACAACCTCCTTATCGGCCGCCAGCGTGGCGCCGGCCGATTCCAGCCCCTCCGGCAGGTCTTTGAAACTCAGCTTGATCGGCCCCGTGTATCCGTCTTTCCGGATGGCGTAAACGGTCACGTTAGCAGACGCTTTGCTGCGGAGAACGATCCTGGAAGGAACGACACGCAACTCGAAATCGGGCTGCGGCAGGCTGATGCGGAGCCGGTAGGCATACTCCTTGCCTCCGCGGCGCGACGTGTCGCCGATGTGAACGAAGTACTTCCCATCGGCCGGCAGCTTCACCATCAGGTAGGAATCGGCATGGTCGGTGTTCAGCCCCGATCCCGCGTCGAAATGATCGTCGTTCAGCGCGATCACCTTGCCGTCCGGGCCAGTGACCTTGACGAAAGAGTCAAAGGGGGAGCCGAGCCGGCGCGCACGGACTTCCGCCACGATCGTCTCGCCCGCTTTTCCTTCCACCTCGAACACGTCCCAGTCGCCCGGGTGATCCGCCCGCCCGTTGACGATGACCGGAAGAGTCACTTTCTGGGCCTTCGGCGGCTCGTCGTTGGATTCCGTGTCCAGGCACTCCGGCAAGGTATCGAGGGCGAAGGGCACGTAGTTGGAAACGAATTCCCCATTCGTGGCGGCAATCAGGTGATCCCCCGGTTTGGCCTCTTTCGGCGGCGCGGCCAGGGTGCATTTCTCCAAATTCCAGCCGTCCATCTCGATGGTGACCGGTTCGCCCACGCGACCGCCCAGGGGGAAGATGCTGGTTACAAAAGGCAACTCACTGACGGTGATTCGATACACGAAACTCTCGCGGCCGCGAAACAGCGCTTCATTGATCGTGAGAACGTACTCGCCGTCCTCGGGGGCTTCGAAGAAGATCACCGGGTCCGGCCTGAAACGAAAATCGTCGTTGTACGCCAGTTCTTGTCCGCTCGCGTCGTAGAGCTTCAGCACGGCTTGGAACCAACCGGGAACGCCGTCGGCAACGTAGGGCACCAGGTCCCGAGCCTTGGCGGAAATGACCAGACGCTGCCCCTTGGCGGCCTCAAAACGATACCGGTTCACCTCGCCCGCCGCGATCTGCCCGTTCATCGTGCACGGCAACGTGACCTTCAGTTCCTCCTCTTCCGGGGGCCGCTTGCGCTGGGCCAGGTGCTCTTTGCCGAGTACCGGGAGCTGGCAGGTCTTCATCGGCTTGCGGGCGACTTCCGGCACCTGCCCCAGATAGAAGGGCAACGGGTTGGAGACGCCCAACTTGGTGACCACCCGAATCTCTCGCCGACCCGGTTTGGCGTCGGGGTCTACGGTGATCTCGGCAAAGACCAACTCGGTCTGCGAGCGAACGGCCGGGTTGCGCTCGTCTTCCGCAAACCTCATTTCAATCCGCTCGATCAGCTTCTGCTTGGCCGCTTCGTTCTCGGTTTTGGGAGTTTCGCTCTTGGCTTCCTTTTCGCCCGCTTTCACGTCGACCAGCTTTTCCAGCTTCTCATTGCAGGTGCTGCAAACGGTGGCGCCGAGCGGGTTGAGGGCGCCGCAGGACGGGCATATCAGACCGGCGACCTCGTCACGGCCGCTGTCGGGGCCGATGGTCGCGGGAAACTCGAACCAGGTCATCTTCGAGACCATCCCGTCGTCGACCGTTGTCTCCTTCTTCTTCAACTCGTTCAGTTGCTTTCGGAGCAAACCCAGTTCCTGATTGTCCATGACCCGGTAGTGATCCACCAGCCGAGCGGAGACGCCTTCACCGGTCACCACCACGTCGCAAGCATGGGCGAGACCTTGCCCTCCCAACCTGATCGGGAACGTCGTGCCCTGCTGGCCGCCGGCCGGATAAACGAAACCGATGTACTGGTTCTGCGCCCAGGCCGGCGACGCCGCGGCCACAAGCACCACCAGTCCCAGGATCGGAAGTCTCTTCAATCGACTCATTGAGTTCCTCCAGGTCTGCGGTCGGTTTCCGGTGCCGCGGTCCGGCAGTCACCCTGGCGTACCGATCGCCACGCACTATCGATGGCTACAATATCTCTTCCAGAAGCCCGGCTGACTGCATGCCTTCGTTCTCGGTGTCCAAAACGTAGGCGTCCAAGCCCCAGGGATGCGGCAACTTGGCACTGGCGTCGATGCCGGCCAGCAGGTACATCGTACCCAGCAGGTCCGACGGGTAGACCGGCCGTTCCTTGACCTTCTCGCCTTTCTCGTCGGACGAGCCGACGACGCAGCCGCCCTTGAATCCGCCGCCGGCGACCAGCACGGTGAACACCGAGCCGAAATGATGGCGTCCCCCGTTCCACGGCGGCTCCCAAGACACCTTGGGCGTTCGGCCGAACTCGCCCGTGCACCAAACCAGCGTGCTGTCCAGCAGGCCCCTTTCGCTCAAGTCCGCAAGCAGCACTGCCAGGCCTTGGTCCAACATCGGACACTGTCGCTTCATCGTCGCGAAGTGGTTCGAATGCGTGTCCCAGCCGCCGGGGAAACTGATGGTGACGTAGGGCACACCCGCCTCAACCAGCCGCCGCGCCGCCAGGCATTCCTGGCCGAACGTGTTCCGGCCGTAGCGATCTCTGAGTTCCTTCGGTTCGTTGTCGAGGTTGAACACTTCCTTCCCCGAGCCCAAAATCAACCCGTAGGCTTTCTGCTTGGCCTCTTCCACCGCGGCCATCTCCGGGGCTTCTGCAAGCCCGTAGCCCATGAGATTGATCTTGTCGACCAGTTCGCGGCGGGCTCGCTGCCGCCCGTCGTCGATTCCCCGGTTGACGATTCCCTCGACCTCGAACCGGGCCGCGTTGGGATCGCCGCCCGTGGCGAAAGGCTTGTACGCCGGGCCCAAAAAGCCCTCTTCCGAGAATCGGCCGGCTGCCTGGAGCATCACCACGTAAGGCGGAAGCAGCCCCTTGTACTGTTCCTTCTTGAAGAAGGTGAAGATGGCGCCCACGCTGGGGTAGGCCAGCCGCCCGCCCGGCTTGTGGCCGGTTTGCATCAAGTAGGCCGCCGTCTCATGGCCGTTGTTACCGTGGGTCATGCTGCGGATCAACGAATACTTGTCCGCCTGTTTGGCCAGTTGGGGGAACAGTGCGCCGAGTTGGATGCCTGGTACGTTCGTCGGAATGAACTTGTCGAACTCGCCCAAAAAGTCGTAACCCGTTCCCGGTTTCGGGTCCCAGGCGTCGTTGTGCGACATGCCGCCCCACAAGAAGATCTGAATGACCGACTTGGCCTGCACCTTCTTCGCCTTGGCTTTCGTCTTGGCCGCCTCGTCTCGGGCAGCTTTCTCATCGGCGGCTTTCTGCTCGGGCGTCTGCTCGGCCGGGGCCGCGTAGACGCGGGAGTTCAAGCCGCCGGCTGCCAATGCCGCCGCCGCTCCGCAGGCGCCGGTCCGCAGGGCTTCGCGCCGGGACACTTGTCGGCGATTGTCCGGACTCTGGTTCGTCTTCATGATCTCAGTTCTCCCTCTTACTTCCCCTTGGATTGCCATGCCAGGAAACCGACCATTCTGTATATCCGATTCCTCCAGCAACAATCAATGCCGCAGAAGAAACTCGGGACTGTTGATCAACGCCCAGGCCAGATCGATCCAGGCGTCGCGCCCTTTCGCCACCCCGGCCTTCGCGTATTCCTCCGCCGCCTGGACGTCGGCATCCGTGGGGAACCGCGAAAGGACCGTCAAGTAGAGCTTTTCGGCGATTTCGTTCGGCTTTCCACCTGACGAAAGCAACGCTGCAAGTTTCGGGCCGCTCTGAAGCTTGCTCTGGACCTGCCCGGAATTCAACATGTGCAGCCACTGCGACGAGGCAAGCTCGTTGACCCGCTCGCTTTCCATTCCCGTGGCACGCGCCGAACGCCCGAACAGCGTCAGGAACGAGCTGCTGATGCTGCCGTCGGCCAACTCCACTGCCGACATGCTGCTGGGAATATAGGTAAAAGGCTCCGGAACCGCGCTGGTGTACAGGTCCGAACTGCCGGTAATCTCGTTCAGTGCATCGATCAACACCTCGGCCTCCACACGCCGCATCAGGTAGCTGGCGAAGTTGGCCCTCGCTTCCGGCGCTGTGAACTTCGGTATCGAAGAAAACTGGTACACGGTTGACGTAAAGATCAGACGTTTCAGATGCTTCAAATCGTATCCGCTCGAAACCAACTCCTTTTCCAGGCAGGCCAGAAGCTCGGGGTTGGCCGGTGGGTTGTCGTCCCGAATATCGTCCGGCTCCTCGATGATGCCGCGTCCCATCGCCCACGCCCAGGTTCGATTGACAATCGCCCTGGCAAACCAGGGATTCTCCGGCCGAATCAGCCAATCGGCAAACACCTCCCGCGGGTCGCGATTCGACGGGATCGACGTCTTGGTTCCATCCGGAAAAACGGCCTCGCGCGCCCCGTTCTCGCTCAGCGGTTCGGCCAGTGCCTGGGGAATCTGGTTGGTTACCGTCACGGCGGTCGCCACCGCGTCGACTCCCGGCGCGGTGCAGCCGGGGATCGCGGCCGAGTTGAGCGGATCCCAAAAGACGATCTCCTCTTTCCACTCGCTGGTAGGCTTATAGCCCACTTGGCAGAAAAAGGCGGCCGTTCCAACCCGACGGTCTTCCGGCCACAGGTGGATCCGCGTACCCATCAACCCCAGTGCCACAGCCCCGGCAATCCCCTCCGGAGTCCTGTCCTGGATACCGCGGTAGAAATTGACCGGCCCAACACGGAAATTGCTCCCACTGGAAGTGAGCAGTTCTCGCACGAACTGATCATAAGGCTTATTCCGCGCGATCGATTCCCACACCCAGCGGTAGTAGGCCTGAGCCGCGTTGGGCCAGAGCTTGACCGGGAATTCCGCCTTGATTCGCAGAACATCGCTCCACTTCATCGCCCAGTAATCGACATGGGCGGTCTGGTCGAGCAAACGATCGACCAGGGCCACGCGTTTGCCCGGGTTCGCATCCACGATGAACGCTTTGGCCTCTTCCGCGCCCGGCAGTTTGCCCGTCAGATCCAGATAGGCTCGGCGGAGAAATACCGCGTCGGAGCAGAGCGCCGGCTTGACGCCCAAAGAAGCCAACTTCGCAAACACGATCTCATCGATCCGGTTCGCCGGCTTCGGCGGCTCAGGACTCTCCATGATACTCGCCACCTGCCGGGCGGCGACCAGCCGGTACCACTGAGCCTTGGCCTGCTCCGCCAGAGCCCGCTTGTCGTCAGCGATCTTCCTGGCGTCCGTGTACGCCGCGCGGGCCTTGTCGGCTTCCGCCTTCAACGGCACTGCTGCGGCCTCCGCCTCTTGGGCGGCCTTCTCGTCCGCCTCGTGCGTCTGTTTGGAGGAGGCAATCCGTGCCTTCAGGCTTGCCAGGCCCTCTTCGGCCGACTTCTTCCGAGCCTCGGCCCTGGCCAGACTCTGCGCACCGTTGTTGGCCTGAACGGCGGCTTGCTCCAGCGCCTTCGCTTTCGGATCCAAAGCGGCCTTGGCCTCGTTGGCCAACTTGCGCTTGGCGGCGGCGTCCGCGGCAGCCTGCTGGTTTGCCGCATCCAGTTGGAGAATCTCCTTCGCCGCTTCCTGGGCCGCCTGGTTCGCGGCCGTGGCCGTCGCCACCTGGTTCTTCGCCTTGGCCAGGCCCTCATCGGCCGACTTCTTCTGGGCTTCCGCTTCAGTGAGCTTCTGGGCAGCGGTCGTCGCCGGACCTTGTGCGGCTTTCTCGGACTCCTGCGCTCTGGCCGCGGCCGCCTTGGCCTCCTCGGCCGCTTTGCGTTTGGCAACGGCCTCGTCGCCTGCCTGCTTCTTCTCCGCCTCCGGCTTGCCGGCATCCTCGGAGATCTGTTTGGATTTGGCCTCAGCCTCCTGAGCGGCCTTCTCGGCGGCCTCGGATGCCGCGGTGGCGGCGGCCGCCTGATTCTTAGCGCCGGTCAAGGCGTCGTCGGCCGTCTTCTTCTGGGCCTGAGCTTCGGCGAGCTTCTGGGCGGCCGCCGTGGCCTGGGCCTGGGCCTGCTGCTCGCCCTGCTGCGCCTGGGCCAGGGCTGCCCCGGCATCCGCCGCCGCTTTCCGCTTGGCCGCCGCTTGGGTCACCGCCGAATTCTTCTCTTCTGCAACTTTCGCGGCATCCTGGGCCGCTTTCTCGGCGGCCGCCAAGGCCGCGGTCGCGGCCACGATCTGGTTCTTGGCGTTGGCCACCGCAGCGTCCGCCATAGTCTTCTGCCCGGTCGCCCGGGCCAGCTTCTGCGCCGCGGTGTCGGCCTGCTTCTGCAGGCCTTGCTGGGCCGTCTGCGCCTGAGCCAGCGCCGTCTTGGCCTCCTCTGCTGCCTTGCGCTTGGCGACGGCTTCGTCGGCGGCCTGTTTCTTCTCCTCCGCCGACTTGGCGGCATCCTCCGAGACCTGCTTGGCCGCCGCCTCGGCGTCCTGGGCCGCCTTCTCGGCGGCCTGTTGAGCCGCGGTGGCAGTGGCCACCAGCTCGTTCGCCTTCGCCAACGCTTCGTCGGCCGACTTCTTCTCCGCCTCCGCCTCGGTCAGCTTCTGAGCCGCGCCGCCGGCACGGTCTTGCATACTCGTCTCGCCCTTCTGGGCTCGAGCCAAGGTCGCCGCAGCCGAGTCGGCCGCTCTCCGCATTGTCTCCGCCTGCGTTGTTGCCCGCTTGGCTTCGTCGTCGAGCTTCGCGGCCGCATCGCGGGCAACTTTCGCCGCGGCCTCCGCTTCCTTGGCCGCCTTCTCCGCCGCATTGTAGGCTTCCTGCAGGGGCTGCGCAGCGGCCTTGGCGTCGGCCAAAGCCTTGTCCAGACCGGGCTTCGCGTTGGTCGCCGCCGTCAGAGCCTCGATGGCGACAGGCAGATTTGCCTCGGCTTGCTTCAACTGTTCTACCCCCGGATCGCCCGCCAATTCCTTCGCTTCCGTGGCCTTCTGACGCTTCGTCTTCGCCGCGCTGCTGGCGTTGGCAAATGCCGTGTCGGCGGTCTGCAACGCTGCCCTCAGCGGCACGACCGCTGCTTCCGCCTCCTTGGCGGCCTTCTCGGCCGCCTCGTAGGCCACCCTCGCCTTGACCTCCGGGCTCGCGGTGGCCAGTGCCTGATCGGCCAACGCACGCTTCTCCGCCACGGCTTTTTCGGCAGCCGTCTGCGCCGCCCGGGCCTGGTCCGTTCCCGCCTTCGCCGCAGCGGCGGCCGCTTCCGCTGCCTTGGCGGCTTGCTCGGCTGCCTGCAGCGCCTGGCCGGCAGCGGCCACTTCGTTCTTAACCTTCGTCAAGGCCTCTTCGGCCGCCTTCTTCTGCCCCTCCGCCTCGGCCGACTTCTGCCCGGCAGCATTGGCCTGATTTTGCGTCTCCTGCTGCTTCTGCTGGCCCTGAGCCAGGGCGGCCTTGGCCGCATCGGCCGCCGCACGCTTGGCGCCCGCTTCGTCTGCCGCCTTTTTCTTCTCTTCCGCCGACTTGCCGGCATCCTCGCCGATCTGCTTCGCACTGGCCTGGGCCTCCTGAGCCGCCTTCTCGGCCGCATCGTAGGCCTGCTGCGCCGGTGCCACGGCCGCGCCGGCTTCCGCCAAAGCCTTGTCCGCTGCCGCCTTCGCATTGGCGGCATCAGTCGCGGCCTTCACGACCGCTGCCAGGTTGGCCTCCGCCGGCTTCTGCCGGCCGGCGACCAGATCGTCGACTTTCTTCTTGGCCTCATTGGCCTGCTGCCTCTTCGCCGCGGCAGCCTGCTCGGCACTAGCCTGCGCTGCCGCGGCCTTCTCCACGGCGCCCTTCGTGGCGGCAACCGCCGCCTCCGCATCCCTGGCCGCCTTCACCGCCGCATCGTAGTCGGCGATCGGTGGAGCCTCGGCAGCAGTCAGCAGGGAACACGAAAATGCTAGCAGAATCGCGAGAGACAGCAGCGCCCTTATTCTCATCGGGAGTCACCTCAAAGCTGGGATACGCAGACAACCTCGCCCGTGACAGGTTTTCGGAGGCACAGTCCGCAAATCTCCGCAGGACGGACAAATGTAGGCAGGATGGACAGATCTCTCGACAGGACGGAAAGATCTCGGCGGGTAAACGTACTTCAAATCTCTTGGAACCTATGTCAAGGCTCGCACAGTCAACGAACGAGGGCCGGCAACGAAAGCCCGCATTCCAAGGACAATTGGTGCCCCACCCCGTCGTTGATCATGCCGACATGAATCGTACGACCACCGGCCGTTCCGAACCATGCCGCAAGGACTACCCCTTCTCATTGTTGTTCGTCGATCACCGCCATGCAACCATTTATCCCAATCCCGGCTAGAACCACCCCGCCAATTCCCGAAAAAAAGATAGGCCTCCCCCGCTAGAGGTGGGGGCTGGCTGCTTTGGACACATGCCGGCGGTGCGAACAACAGAGAGCCCCTGCCCTGCCCTGTCCGCGTCCTGGCCGGCCCGGGCGCCGTATTTGCCGTACCGCCTCGATCCCATCGCTGTCGCGACGAACTAATTCTCTTGGCCGGGCGGTGTCGGCACCGGCAGGGCGTTGGCCACATGGGGCGGGGTGTCCGACTCGCGGACCGAAAGATCGGCGCAGATGACCTGATACGCCTTGGCGTCCCTGGGGCGATACCAGAAGATGGGCGTGTCGGCCGCGCCGAGCGAGACTCCCTTGCCCGCGTAATGTGCGTCGGCTTCCGCGGGTAGTGACGCTGCGAACGCCACGCCGGGCTGAAGCTCGAACTGCATCTCCGCATTCTCATCCAGCAGTTTCGCAGTGACCTTCTGGCCCACGTAGGGTTCAAACGTCTTTTTCAGCAGCAGGAAGAACCCGTCCTGGTCCAGCGAGTCAGGGAAGAGATTGTCGCTTCGTTCGCTGTAGTATCGCAATGCGTCGATCAGGTCTTGCAGCGGCGGCGCACTGGAAACGGTGGGAGCCCTGTCGGCATCACCGACCGAAAGATCCGCGTAGACTACCCGGTACTTGCTACCGTCTTTGGGGTGATACCAGAAGATGGGCCGGTCGACTGCGCCTCGAGAAACGCCCCAGCCCGCGTAGTGCCAGTCGGATTCCGGCGGCAGGGAAGTGACAAAATCCAACCCGGGCTGAATGTTCCTCATGGCCTTCCCCCTCTCAAGCGTTCGGCTCGCACTGGGACCATGCTCCTCGTCGGCAGGAAACTTCAAGTAGATCCTTCCAAGAGCGACCTGCAGGAATGACTGGTAGCTCAGCCAGGTCGGGTCGACGAGCGAGATCGGGAAGCGTCCGCCGGAGAATTGACAGTAGACACGCAACGCGTTGAGCAACCCCTGCTCCGGCTGAACCACCGACATGCTCGGGGCCGAGTCGGCGTCGCGGACCGTGAGATCGGCGTAGACGACACGGTACGTCTTGCCGGCTTCGGGGCGATACCAGAAGACGGGCCGGTCGGCCATGCCCAGCCAAACGTCCTTGCCCGCATAGTGAACATCCGCGTCCCTCGGCAGCAGGCCGATAAATATCGCGCCCCGCTGCAGCTTCACACGAGCTTCCAAGAGTTCTCGCTGCTGCTCTTCACTCAGTTCCGTCGGCGGATACTGTAGGCACTTCCGGGCGAAGTCCGGAAACTGCAGGTTATCCGGAAAACGACCGCCGCTTGATTCGGCGTGCTGGCGGAACATTTCGATCAGGTCTTTCTCCATTTGCGTGACCGGCACGACAGGCACGGAGGGCGGTGTGTCGGTTTCCTGAACCGAGAGATCGGCGTGAATCACCCGGTACTTGGCCGCATTTTTCGGGCGGCACCAGAAGACCGGCGTGTCGGCCGCGCCGATGGAAACGCCTTTGCCCCCGTAGTGCCAGTCCGAGTCGGCTGGCAGGCGGAGCATAAACCTCATGGCCCGTTGCAGCTTCTTAGAGCCTTCGTCGAACTGCTTCTCCCGCTCTGCCTGCGGCTTCTGGGTCAGGTCAGCGTCCAGTCTCCTCGCCTCCGACATAACCTCATCGATCCACGGCCAATCCAGCACGTCCGGGAAACGCCCGCCGTTCCACTGGCCGTAATAACGAAATAGCTCGGTAAGGTCCTTTTCCGTCTCGGGGGACTTGTCGCGCGGCTGGCGACCTTTGAGAGTAACTTGATAACCGGCCGGCGGCTCCAGGCTGAAAAGCGAGTCGTCCATCGGTACGTTGAATTCAAAGTCGCTCTGCGTGATCTTGACGTTGGGCACCGTCGCCATGGTGGTTTCGATGCAAACCGGCAAACGCGTCTTGGGATCGCCCCACACGTCGATCACCACACCGCCGGCACTGAGGCGGAATCCCACGACTCGGCGTCCGTCGATCTCCTTCTCACCAAGTGAATCACGTAGGGCGCCCGGCTTCTGCACCGTATCGAGCAGGAGCGACCGAAACAGGGCCACGGTTCCCGGTTCCTTGGCACGCTGCGGCGATGCCGAACCTTGATCCTCCTTCGCGACTTTCTCGTCTTCCGGATCGTCCGCGCAATCGTAGAGTAATGCCTTCTTTGCCGCGGGGTACAGCATGAGTTGCTTTCGCTGGTTCCCATCCCAGATCTCCACCCTTTTTCCCCCCGCCTTCCGCCCGTTCCATTCGTCCCACTCCAGCCGGTGGCGATTCGGCCCCAATTCCATGACCTCGTACGTGCGCGGATTCATCAACTCTTGTTGCGCCTCTGCCGACAGCGCCCCCTTTCCTGCGGGCAGGCTGGTCGTTTCCATGATCATCCTGTACTTCACGGTCTTTGCATCGATCAGCGGCTGGAGATAGTCGGCCAGGGCAGGTGTTGCGCCGCTGCCGGAGAACCATAGGCCAACCCCTGCGATGGCGAAAATGAGAATAGCCGCAGCGGCCGCGCTGGAAACGGGGTGACGCATAATCCACCTCCGGTTGCTTGAGAAAGAGGCCGCGCCATCGGGAACGGCCGTTGCAGAACGATTGTCTGCTGCGATCGCAGCGAGGTCCGCCAGCAGACGCTGCCTTGCCTCGTCGCTCAGTCCCGGAAGTCGACGGGCTCGCAATTGCGCTTCGAAAAGTTCGTCGCGATCGATCATGGGACTACCTTTCCGTCAAGTGCAAGACGCAGCTTCTTGAGACCAGACCGGTAGCGAGTGTCGGCGGTGCTGGCAGAAATCGACAGGACCTCGCCGATCTGCGGAAAGGTCAGTTCTCCCCAGATCCGCATCACCACGACCTCGCGCTGTTCATCGGAGAGTCGGAGGAGTGCCGCCTCGATCGCCTCATCCGTCTCGGCCTTTACCAGCCGGTCTTGGTCCGTCGCGAAGAGCGGTTCCGGACCGACGGCGAGTTCACGTTTCTCCCGCCGGCCCTGCTCGCGGCGCCAATTCAATGCCGCCCTCCGCACGCACGTGTACAGGAAGGGGAGCGGATCGCGCACACGATCCCTCTCCCGCCAGAACCGCACAAAGGCCGTGTGAAACACGTCCTCCGCGTCGGCGTGGCAGGGAACCCATTGGCGAGCGAACAGAATCAGTCGAGGAGCCTGTTCATTGAGCCATCGTGTCTGATCGTTGGTTGCATCCAAATACTTGTCCCCTCGATAGGAAGACACCGCCGACCAGGCAATCGGCTGACTCCGGCAGAAGACATTTTCGTTGTGCGTCAGGACATCCGAACGCGGTTCCCCCGGAGAATCACACCGCCGCATGCCATGGCTTCCCCAATAGAGGGATTGCTCGCACTTGACACCGCTTCATAAGTCCTTTGGCTGCAAAGGGAACCGCCGCTTGCGATCGTCACGCTCCCCGTAGTGCAAGCTGATGAACGCCGATCGCCTTCCCAAGTCCCATCTGTCCCCTCACCAGAGTCGTTTTCCCCTTCTGGTCACCTGGTTGCAGTTGTGGCCTCGCCAAACACTTGGTAGGCCGTCCCCGGCAGATAGAATGCCGGTCGGCCTTGAGACAGGCGAGCGGGCCAGTGGGTCAGCTCCGTCTGCAGGCCGTCGGCCGACACGCGAAAGCCGGGCCGGTGGTGCAGGGCGATCACGGAAACGTCTCCTTCTTGGCGGATCTCGCGAACCGCCAGGCCGTAGGTCATCCCATCGCGGAAACGCACGATGACGCGTTCCCCCGGCCGTCCGGGGCGGGTCGGCAGTCGTTCCGAGACTACCAGGGCGTGTTCGGCGTCGCCCGTCTCCTGATTCCGCACCGACAATACCTCTCCCGAGACTCCAGGGGGAATGGGCAGACTGACTTCTTCGTAGACCAGCCGACTGCCGTCGCAAATCCCCAGCGATGCCAGTTGCCCGTCCAGCACGCGGACGAAGGCGTAGCGGCCCACCGCACGGATCGGCGGATCGGCGGCAAACATGGAGGAGTCGGACTGGGCGCCGCAAAGGTGGTAATCGGTGAAGCCGGGGCCCCGCACCACAAAGCCCGCAGAACCCGGCTGTGAGCTTTCCAAGGCCAGCCGCGCCACGTCATAGCGTTGGCTGCCCGACGCGTAGGCCTGATGCACGGCCGCAAAGGTGCTTTCGACATCCTGCCCCTCTCGCCGCGCCAGGAGACACGGCATCCAGTAGTCGTACACACGTGAGCTGTCCTCTTTCGCCCGTCGTACCGACGGTATCCTCGCCAGGAACACCTCCGTGCCTGGTTGGTCGAGCACGGTCGTCTGAATGCCGACGCCGCCCCCGCATTCCATCGACGCCGACCAGGCCCGATCGCTTGCCGCACGGCGGACGTCTCGGAAGACGCCGTAGGAATGGTTCACGCCGTCCTGGATGTTTCGGCCATACTCGTCCTTCCAGGGGCGGAACTCCACGCCCTCGGGCAGGAGATTTGGCCCGAAGCTCTCCGCAGCCAGGGAGGTTGAAAGCTCCATGTCTTCATCCGCCGAGCCGTGCAGCACCCACTCGTGCCGCTTCCCGCCGGCCACTCGGAAGACGTCGACCACATAGGCCCCGCCGTCCGGCGCTGCCACTAAGGCCAAGGCTCGCCGATACAGACGGGCTACTCCTGGATAGGCGCCTTCGCCGGCCGCCTCGACGTACTGCACATCCGCCCCAAGGGAAGCGGAGGCCGCCAGCGCGCCGTCTGCAGGCGGTTCGGTACCGGAGGTGCGCTGGTCTTGCCCGTCCACAACCACCAGGTTGTGCGCCAGGCTGTTTCGCGAGTAGGCGGCCATGACGGTATGGGTGTAGCCGATGTCGGAGACAAGCTCGTGTCCCTGGCCGAAGAGGATCAGGTTGAGTGTGTCGGCGTGTTGATGTCCGTAGCCGCCACTGAAGTGGAGATGTGCCTGGAGACCTGTATCCTGCCGCCCCATGCCCAGAATCGCATGCCCCATGCCCCAGTGCAGATGCGACGGCATCGGGTCCGCCTTCGGACTCGCCAGTCGCCGGCCGTGGGTGGTCGGTGACCAGGTATCGTGAACGCAGGTCTGAGACCCGTTGGGCAGCCCCAAGGCCGCCAGGGCTTGAAACGACTCGCCCAGCAGGGGAAGATCTGCCGATACGTCGAGATTCTCCAGGTGAAGCCGATCTTCAAGACCGACGTAGCCCGGCGGATCCGTATAACCCTTGAGCGGTCCTGCCGCCGCGCTGCGCAGCCCGCTGATGGTCTGCGAGTGATACGAAGCGGCGCCCTCCCGCCAATTCCCGTCGGGGAAGAATCGCCGCTCCAGGATCAGCTTCAGCCGCCGGAGGGCGTCGTGGACAAATTCCGGTTCGCCGATCACCCGGCCAATCACGGCCAGCCCGCCGATCAGGCTCGGGTCCATGTTCCCCAGGTACACCGGGTAGCTTCGCGCGTAGTTGGCTGTGTCGCGGAAGAAGCCGCAAATCCGCGAGCGCACATCGTGTCCGAGTTCCTCACTCAGGCGGTCCAACTCGTCGCTCGCGGCAATCAGGTCATAGGCGTACGCCAGCCCGGTGGGCATCTCGGAATAGAGCCAACCGTTCCAGCCGTCGCCCCGACGGTTCGACCAGTAGGGATAGTAGGCGCCGTCGTTGCGGCCGGCCGTTGCCGAGTCGGACTCCGGCACCTTGACCAACCCGTCGTGGGCCTCCAGGATCGGGATCTCCAGAAGCAGCGGACTCCCCTTGCGGCGGCAGATCTGAACGTTGTAGTGCGGGTAGGCTTCTGCCAGCCGGTCGAGGATGACCGCGGCCTGGCGAGCGTATCGCGACTGGCCCGTGGCCACATAGAGGTCCGCCAAGATCGGCACCGTCCGCTCCATGTGCTGCTTGCGGGCGTTGTCGATCTTGCCGGCCAGGTAGTACTTGTAGCCGTCCTTTCCCGGGTAGTAGGGAAACTCCTGCACCTGGCCGGTCGGGTCCGTGATTCGGTCCACCGCCGACATGGGATAGCGCGGGCTGGGATACTCCATTTCGCAATGGGTGCAGCGGATATGGTCGGGGCTGCCGGCCGACCATTGCCAGTAGTTCTTGCGGTCGCGCCGCCCGCCCGGCCACTCGCAATTCGGGCAAGCCACCATCTGGAAGCTGCTTTTCGCCACGATCCAGCGATCGATCTCCTCGCGCGAGAAGTCCATCACCTTTTTCGCTTGCTCTTCGAGCTGCGCGACCCGTTCCTTCTTCACAACCTTCGGGAAAACCGGATGCCGGACTTCGGTTCCGATCGTTGCACCGGACGCCGACACAAGTACCGCAGCCGATAGGAACGAGATTCCAATAAGGTTCATCGAACGGTCTCTTCATGGTGGTCAGGCTTCTCAAGCTCATCCGAATGACCACAACATACCGCAATCGCGGTGTGCGGTGAAGGCGCGGGAAGAAGGGGTGTTCAACAATCCAGGTGACGATAGGCTCAAGGTCTTGTGTCGCCAACGGCTTTCGTCCGTCTGGCTACCTGCCCACTCTATCGTGTGCGGAACAGGAAAATGGCTTGGAGGACGATCGTGATGATCGCCGGGATCCCGATACCGAACAAAGCTGCCAGCACTACCGCCTTGATTCTGCTCGTCTTCTCAAGGCCGAAGTACTGCCGAACCCTTGTGCCCAACCAATAGGCCAAGATATCCGCGAAGATGATTCCACGCACCGTGAACTTCAGCGAGTCGACCGACAAGAATGTAGAAACGGATGGTGCGCCGTTGGACAGATTCACCATCACTGCGCTGCCAATATTCTGAATTGCGTAGAGTACCAATCCGGCGCAAGTGATCCACCAACCCCACTTGCGGCCTCGCCACATCCCGATCGATGCCGCCAATGCCAGCACAACCGACAGCCCTATGATGAGCCAGAAGACTGACGGCGCCAATCGGCGATTGAGTGCGTATTCATTGTTTTCCTTCCAGTTCACCAGTAGGATGATGAAAACAGCCAGCAAAACGAGGCCCAGCATTCCAGTGAGGATAGACAGAATCGTCACGCCGATAGGACGCCGCCGTTCGCCATCGACAGACGATACGCCGAGAGGGGTGGCATATGGGTTTTCTGTCTGCCGCGTCTCGCTGGTGTGAAGGTCTTCCATTCGTTGTGTTCCTCTATCGCAGGGTCACAAGTTCGCCGGATATACTTTCTACCCCGGTTGCCTTTTGCCGGGCCGAGAACCTTGGATGCCACTCAGGATATCGCCCCCTATGATCAGGTCAACCCATCTTGCTGACATTTCAGAGGGGTGAGTGGCGTCCATTGCTCCGAATCGCCAACAGAGATCGCAAGTCCAAGGTAAGCACACACAGCCGCCGTAGCCGCTGAGAGAGCCGGCCTCAACCGGAATGCCCCGCGACGACTGCCCTGCGGGGCTTGTCAAGAGAACTGCAAAGTCCTCTTGTGGCAAGAAAAGTAGCAGGCACTCTCCGAGCGCCGCTGGCGGGAAATCGGGATTTCCGGCAGTGCTGCGGACGGCACGGCGGAGCGTGCCTGCTACTTTGCAGTTCCCCTGCGGGTCTTGTGAGGCAGGAGGCAATTCCTGACAATCAATGTCCAGTCGGTTGTCGACGGAAGCCCTGGTCCTTTCGCCAATGCCCAGCCCAACTGTTCATTCAGCGTAGAGCTGACAACAAGAACGACCGAAACAAGGAGCCAGACGATGACGTGGGGGAGAATGAGCATCCTGTGCAGCGCCGTACTTCTTGCGACCGGGCCAGGGGCGGCCAGCGCCCAGGATTGGCCGGAGTGGTGCGGACAGCCCTCCCGCAACATGGCCGCCAAGTGCGATCAGAAACTGCCCGACTGGGCGGATTGCGGCGTCGACAACAGAGCGGGCGAGGTGGATCTGGCGTCGACAAAGAACGTCAAATGGGCCGCCGAACTGGGCTATCGCACGACCGGCAGCCCGGTGGTGAGCCGGGGCAGAGTGTTCATCGGAACAACCTGGGAAGAAGACGGAAGGGAGGCCTGCTTCCTGTGTCTCGACGAACAGACCGGAAAGCAACTCGGTGCCTTTATCTGTCCCAGGCCCCCCAGAGACAACCTGGAGAACTGGGCTATCAGTTCAACCCCCACGGTCGACGGCGATCGGCTGTTCTTCGTGAGCCCCTATCAGGAAGTCATCTGCGTGGATCTGAACGTCCTTCTGGGTAGTCCTGAAGGCACAGCCGAAACGCAGTCTCCCAAAACCGACAAGGCCTCTGTCGAACAGACATCGTTGAAGAGCATCCTCTGGCGATACGACTTGTTCGACAAGCTCAAGGCCTATTACCACCACACGGCCAGTTCCTCGGTCCTGGTCCACGGCGACTACGTCTACGTCTGCACCGGCAATGGACGTTCCTGGGTCCCCGGAAGAATACCGTACAGTCCCCTGACCCCCAGCCTGGTCGCCTTCCACAAGGTGACGGGCCAACTCGTCGCCCGCGACGACGAACAGATCGGCGAGCGACTCTACCGCGGGCAGTACGGCTCCCCGTCCCTTGGCATGGTCAGCGGTCGGGCGCAAATCGTGTTCGCCACGGGCGACGGCGTCTGCTATGCCTTCGAGCCGGTCGACCCCGCAGTCCAGGTTGCCCCGGACCGGTGGACAACCACGAGCCTGCGCGGTCCGATTGTGTACTTCATCGATGTCGAAGGAAAGAACACGGGCGGACTCATGCCCGCGGAATATGCCCGTTCTGCTGATCTTCTTTCAACTCTGCCCAAGCCCGCCCTTCCCCTCGAATTTCGCTTCGCGCGGCAGGTGCCGGCCATGACGCCCGTCGATACCATTCCGACGGCCACCGTTCCCGACGTGCCGCTGCTGAAAAAGATCTGGTGGTGCGACTGCATTCCGGAGGATTACAAGAAGCTCCCGTTCTACCCGCGGGAAATCAAGGGCGACGGCCGCGGGCATCCTTGCGCCATCATCGGCACTCCGATCTGCTGGAACGATCGCGTCTATGTGGCGATCGGCGGCGATCCGAATCACGGCGGACGCGACAGCAAGGGGAGCGTTGTCTGCATCGACGCCACCAAGACCGGCGACCTCACCGAGAAGGGCAAGCTCTGGTCCTACAATGACCTGAATCAGAGCGTCTCCACCATCGCGGTGGCGGACGGGCTGGTATTCGTGGCCGACACGACGCACACGATCCATTGCCTGGATGCCGACAGCGGCGACTGCTACTGGACCTACTCCACTCGAAAAGGTGCGACGTGCTTCAGTTCACCGCTGGTGGCCGACGGAAAGGTCTATCTGGAGAAGACCGTCCTCTCGGCGAGCAAGGAATTCCGGTTGCTCGGCGGCATTCAGAGCCGCCAGAACGCGATCTACAGCAGCCATTGTGTTGCCAATGGAGTGGTGTACGCTGTGATCGGCGAGCGACTCTGGGCGCTGTGCGACAAGGGCGATCGGCAACCGGCCGCCGACGACGTCACCGCTGCCGCCGTCCGTCCGCCCACCGGCCCGGGGCTGCCAAAGAGTACTCCCGCCGAGCCGGGGACGGCCGTCATGCCGGCACCCTACCAAGACGCGATTATGGAGAACTGGCCGAATCTACGCGGGCCGTTGGGCCACGGCATTGCCCACCAGGCCTCGCCGCCGATCGACTTCGACGGTGAAACCGGCAAGAACGTGCGGTGGAAGACGCCCATCCCGAGGCCGGGCGCAAGCTCGCCCGTCGTTTGGGAAGGGCGAGTGTTTCTGACCGGCGCCGACACGACCGCCCGCGAGATCTACTGCTTCGACGCGGCCGATGGGAAGATGCTCTGGCGTCAGACGACCAGCCAGCCGGCCGAGGTCCCCAAGGTGTCGGAGGAATACGGCCATGCGGCTTCGACGGGAGCGACCGACGGGAAGCTCTTCTTCGCCATCTTCTCGACCGGCGACCTGGTGGCGGTCGACATGAAGGGCGAAATTGCCTGGACCCGTTCGCTCGGCATTCCCAACAGCAGCTACGGATACGCCTCGTCGCTCATCGTCTACAAGCACCTCTTCGTGCAGATGGACGACAGCAAGAGCGCAACCCTCTACGCACTCGACCCTGCCACCGGCAAGACGGTCTGGCAGAAGAAGCGAGCGGTCCGGCAATCCTGGGCGTCGCCGATCATCGCCCTCACCGGCGATCGTGAACTGGTCGTGCTTGCCGAGAACCCGACTGCCAGCGCCTACGAGGTCGGCAGCGGCGAGGTGGTCGTTTCCGCGAAATGTCTGACCGGCGACGTGGCGCCGTCGCCGGCCTACGCTGGGGGGAACATCATCGTCGCCAACGATCAAGCCAACCTCTCCGCCATCTCGCTGGCCTCGGGCGCGATCGCATGGAGCGGCGAGGACGACCTGCCGGACGTTGCAAGCCCCCTGGCCACGGAAGAACTGGTCTTCACCGCCAGCTCGTCGGGCATCGTCAACTGCTATGACCTCGCCAGGGGGCGAAAACTCTGGACCCAGGAGTTCGACGAGATGTTCTATCCCTCGCCAGTCCTCGCCGACCATCGCGTCTACGCCCTGGACAAGGGCGGTACGCTGCACGTCTTCCGGGCATCGAGGACGTTCGACCCCGTGGCGGATTCAAAACTGGGCGAAGAAGCGGTGGCGACACCGGCCTTCGCCGGCTACAGCATGTTCATCCGCGGCATGCAGAACCTCTACTGCATCGAGGCCGGCCGGCCGTAGACCAACTGGCGGGTGCTAGGCTCGCGAACGGAGTATGGCGGCCGCGGCATCGCCGTCGATATCGCCCTGTTCTCCGAACTTCACCCCCCGCTCCGTGAAGCGGCGCCGCACGGCTTCGGCGGCTTCCTCGGCGTTGATGTTGTAGGCGTTCAGGCGAGTGGGCATGTCGAGAGAGTGGAAGAACTCCTCCGTCTTCTGTATGGCCGCCTCGGCCGCCGCCACGCCCCACACCCGCTGGCCGTACTGGCGGAGTTTGGCTTCCTTCTTGGCCAATTGGTGGACCCACACGCCCGGCAGCACGATCGCCAGGGTCTCGGCGTGCGCCGGGCCGTATAACGCCGTCAGTTCGTGGCCGATCATGTGCGTGCTCCAGTCCTGTGGCACCCCGCAACCGATGAGCGTATTGAGTGCCAGCGTGGCGCTCCACATGAAGCTGGCACGCGACTCGTAGTCTCGCGGTTGAGCGAGGGTCCGCGGCCCGACCTCAATCAGGGTCTGCAGGATCGATTCGGCCAGCCGATCCTGAAGCGGTGCCTCGGCCGGATAGGTCATGTACTGCTCCATCACATGCACGAAAGCATCCACGACGCCGTTGCGCACCTGCTTCAGAGGCAGCGTGTAGGTCGTCTCCGGGTCGAGCACCGAAAACACCGGGAACACGCAGCCCGCATAAAAGGCCAGCTTCTCGGCAGTGGCCTTGCGCGAGATCACCGAGTTGCCGTTGGATTCGGTCCCCGTCGCGGGCAGCGTCAGCACCGTGCCCAGGGGAATCGCAGCCTTCACCTGCTGCCCCCCGCTGCGCAGGATGTCCCAAGGATCCGGCCCTTCGTAACACGCTGCGGCGGCGATGAACTTCGTCGCATCGATCACCGAACCGCCTCCCACGGCCAGCAGAAACCCTACCCGGCCGTTCCTCAGCAAGTCGACCGCCTTCAAACACGTCTCATACAGCGGATTGGGCTCGATCCCGGCGAATTCGATGACCTCGCGCCCCTTCAGAGCCGCCTGCACCTGCTCGTAAACGCCGTTCTTCTTGATCGAGCCGCCGCCATAGGTGAGCATGATCGGCACGTCCCGCGGAACGCGGGTCTCGACTTCCGCGATGGTGCCCTTCCCGAAGATGATTTCCGTGGCGTTTCTGTAAACAAAGTTCTGCACCGTGTCTCTCCATTCTTCTTCTGCTCAGCCGGAGGGTCGGCGGCTGCCGGTCACCCTCGTGAAAGCCGACGTACCAACCGGCCCTCGCAAGATGCCGCTGGCGGTCGACAAACCGATCAGTGTACCACGGTGCCCGGCGTTCAGGGAATGGTCTCCCAGGCTGCCCAGGAGAACTGCAAAGTCCTCTTGTGGCAAGAAAAGTAGCAGGCACTCTCCGATCGCCGTACGCGGGAAATCGGGATTTCCGGCAGTTCTGCGGACGGCACGGCGGAGCGTGCCTGCTACTTCGCAGTTCCCCTCCCGGGCCGGCCCAACCGACGATTTTGACCAGCCGGCGGCCGTGCCAACCGGAAAGACACTTCCTGAGAAGAAGATACCCGGTCACCTGCGTTCCTCGGGCGCCGTGTACACGAAACACTCGATCTCCTTGCTCTCGTCCGTTCCGTCAACGAAGCTCGCATAGATCAGCAGAATGTCGCGGCTCCCTTCAATATCGACCATGGCGTTTCCAAGCGAGCGTCTCTTGCCGAAGTCCTTCACGAGGGTGAAGCAGACCCCGTCATCGCTCTTGGCAAGCCACCTGTGCGACGCATGGCTCTGGGCCGACAGATAGTAGGTGTTTCCCTTCTTGATCACCCGAGTGAACAGTTGCCCGTCGATGTCGTACTTGAACGGTTGTTCGATTCCCGAGACCGACAACCGCTCGGCCGACCACGTCTTCCCCAGGTCGTTTGTCTTGAAGCGGTAGGCCTCGCCTGCGTTCTCGCCCTGACACACGGAGGAATAGAGCACGACGTCGGCTCCTTCCCTCAGCGTGCTGCCCATCAAGTGCTTGCCCGCCCCCTGGAGAGTGCTTGTAGGGATACTGCCGGCACTCTTGTCCCAGCCTCCGTCGCCACGAAGCACGGAATAGGAAATCCGATCCGGCCGGTCGTTCATGGTATAGAAAAGCCACGCCGGCGATGAGCCGTTGCCGGGCAGGAACTCCATGTGGGGGCGCCTTTCCAAGTCGTCCGTCACGACCGGTTCGTCGTCGGATACCGCATAGGACTGGAAATCCGACCATTTCGCGGCGGTCACTTCGGCGATGAAGTCGCCCGCGGCACTCTTCTGGCAGTAAAAGACCCGGCACCTGTCGTGCGAATAACCCCAGCAGGGATGCCCCTGCATGATGGTCATCTTTCGAGGATCGAAGGCGTACTGCTCGGCACTGAAGGTCTTCGTCGTCGCGTTGTACCTCGCGAATTTCACGTCTTCCACCGTGTGTCCCGGGGGGCGCTCGGCGTAACGCTGCCAGGTGATGATGTAGCTGTCGGGATCATGGGGATCGCGGGCAGCGTCCGGCAATCCGTAACAACCGTACTTGCCGATCGTCTGCCACTCATCCGCCTGAGCCGCCACCAACGAAGCCCCCGCGATCAATGTCGCCGAAATCGACAGCCATACGTTTCTTGACATCACCTTTGTCCTCCTGGGGTTATGCAAGGCCATTCAGATGACGATTGCCCCGAGATTCGCCAGGCCTTTTCGCACAGATTCCGCGTCGACCTGGAAAACCGGCTCAGCCCTTGATCCCGCAAGCGAAGCGGCCACGCCTGCCGCCTCGCCAACCTGATTGAGATTGACCATGACCCTGACTCCGCCGAAGGCGCCGCGGTCCGTTGAAATCATCCTGCCGGCCAGCACGAGGTTGGGCGCTTTGTGAGTGACCATGGTCGAAAGCGGGATCTGGTAGAAGTCGCCCTTCGGCTCTTTGAATTCGAATCGGCCTGTCGTCGGGTTGTGTACGTCGATGTGATACGTGCCGTTCGCGATCGCATCCGGGAAACGCTTGCAGCTCAGTACATCCGCTTCCGTCAGCTTGTAGTCCGCCGTGAACGACCGGGTCTCTCGGACGCCGATGTACGAGGGCAGGTCGACGAGGCAGGGCTCGTTGTCGCTGCCTCCGAACTTTCGTGCAATATCCATGTAGGCGCGGATCTGGCGGCGTCCCTCGATCTCGGCGGCGGTCAACTGGTTTGCGTCCGAGGCGTCGGTATTGAAGACGTGCGTGTAGGCACACATCCTCACACCGTCCGAACTGGGAACCAAACTGCCCCAGCCGTGATCCCGTGCCAACCCGAATTCCTCGCGGTGTTCTTCGATCAGCTTCAGAATCGTATCCGGCAAGCCGGAGATCTCCGCGCAGGTCGTCGGAGGTTGAAGGCCGCTTCGGATCTCGAAGGGAATGCCCGCGTCTTTGGCCAGATCGCCGTCGCCAGTGGCATCTACGAAGACCTTTGCCCGGATTGCCTGGCGGCCATTCTTGTTCTCGATGAAGACCGCCGTTACGCGGTCTCCCTCGATCTGAGGCGCAGCATAGAAAGTATGGAGGTACGGCCTGATTCCGTTTTCGACGACAAGCCTGTCCAGTTCGATTTTCAACTCTTCGGTATTGAGAGTGAAATGCCTCTTCCCGTCTCCGTGACTCGTGACGGCTTGAATCCTCTCCAGACGTTCTATGACCTGGCCAGTCAGCCCGCCGATGATTTGTTGTTTTCCATCGTTGCTGTACAGCTTATGCCAGATATTAACGAGACTCGATGTGGCCACTCCGCCGAAAGCGTTCTGCTTCTCAACGATCGCCACCCTCGCGCCCGTCTGGGCGGCCCGTACCGCCGCGAAAACGCCCGTACAACTGCCGCCAAGAACGCAGACGTCGCAATCCTGCACAACTGGAATGCTGCGGGGCTTTTCCTCGATCCGTCCCACAGCAGGCGTGCCACCGGCTTGTTCGTCGCTTCTCGCCTCTCCGGCCATCAGGTTGCCTGCAGCCGCCAGGGCGGCGGAACCTAAAAACGTCCTTCGCTTCATCTTATGGGTCTCCCATGGAAACTGCTACTTGGCCAGACGCGCTGCCGCACCAATTCTGCCAGTCCAAGCATAGACCAAATCGGCATTCAATCCCAGAGTATCCGCGAACTGCCGGCCCTGTGTCACCCAGTTGGCAGCTTCCTTCGGGATTGCCGGCTCCGGCCGCCGTTCCGGGAGAAATGTCGGTCCCCGCGTGCAAACCGGGATCTCGTCCGGCTTGATTGCCTGGCTGGGCATTAGGCAGACGGACGAAACTGCCCTGCTTGATTCAACAACTCGCCCCGGTTAACCTCAGCGCTACAGGATTTCAGGTTTCGGATTTGTTCAGGATTTCGTGTTTCGGATTTGGCTGCGGCCCGAGGCCGCTCTAAGGAGCACACGATGAAGAAAAGAATCACCAACAGCGCGCCAGAGCGTCGGATTACTCGACGCCAGATGTTGGGCGGCGCCCTGGCTGCGGCCGGCGCGATCACGGCTGCACCGGCCTTTCTGCGGGGCCAGAACCTCAACAACAAACTGAACATCGCAATGATCGCTTGCGGAGGCCGTGCCAGGGCGAACATGAACGGCGACGGCAACACCGGCCGTGCAAGTGGCGACCGCGCAGCGGCCGGTCCAGCCACGGGTATTCCGGCCGAAAACATCACCGTGCTCTGCGACGTCAACCAGAACGCCGTCGATGCCGCGGCCAAGCGATTTCCGAAAGCCAAAAAGTACAACGATCTCCGCCGGGTATTCGACAGCCCCAAAGACTTTGACGCGGTGATGGTCAGTACGGCCGAGCACACCCACGCACTGGCAACCTACCTGGCGCTTGCGCACGGCAAACACGTCTATTGCGAGAAACCGCTTACCCACGACGTCTGGGAGGCGCGGTTGATTCGCGAGACCGCCGCCAAACACCCGGAACTTGCCACCCAGACGGGCAATCAGGGCCATGCCTCGCCGGTTCGCCGCCAGATCAAGGAACTGCTCATGGCCGGCGCAATCGGGCCGGTGCGAGAGGTGCACGTCTGGGCGGGTCGCGCGTGGGGGCTCCAGGATGCCGCGTCGGCCGAAAAGTACGACAAGCCGCACGGGTTCTACAACGGCATCCAGATTACCGGGCGGTTCGAGGAAGAGATGCCTGTTCCGCCCAATATCCACTGGGATCTGTGGATCGGACCTGCGCCCATGCGGCCGTTCCACGCCACCTACCTGCCCGGGCCTCGCTGGTACCGATGGTGGGATTTTGGTAACGGCACTATGAGCGACCTCGGCGGACACGATAACGACGTCGTGTTCCAGGTGCTCGACATCCGCCAGCCCCTGACCGTCGAGGCTGTCTCGCCCATGGGGCCCGCACACCCGGAACTGGCGCCGGCTTCGATGACCGTGACGTATGAGTTCGCGGCACGTGGCACGCACCCGCCACTCAAACTCGTCTGGTATCAGGGCGTAGGAAGGCCCCCACAGTTCGACCCCAGCACAATGAGCGACCGCGCCCAACTCTTCATCGGCGACGAGGGGATGCTCTACAGTGGCGGGCGCAGTGGTCCCAAGCTCCTGCCCGAAGAGAAGTTCAAAGACTACCCGATGCCGCCGGAGACGCTCCCCCGTTCGCCCGGCCATTACATTGAATGGATCCAGGCATGCAAAGGGGAAGGACCGGCACCGGGTTCGAATTTCACCTACTCAGGCTGGGTCACCGAGTCGAACCACCTCGGTAACGTGGCCTACCGCACCGGAAAGAAGCTCCAGTGGGACTACGTCAATCTGCGGGCCGGCAATGCGCCGGAAGCCGACCAGTACATCCGCCGTCCGTACCGGAAAGGCTGGGACGGGTTGCTGGGGTAATGTTCAGAACTACTTCTCGAACCGCTTGACCGCCTTCCTGACCAGCGCAGTCGCTTCCTTGGCCGCCGCCTCGTCGCCAAAACCCATGACGGCCGAGAATTGCCCGCCGATCACTTGAGCGACGAGGAACGAAATGTTGATTCCCGCTTCGCCGACCGCCTCGGCGACGGCATGCCCCAGCCCCGGCTTGTTGTCGCCCTGAATGAGAAGCGTGGGGATGGCGGTTGCCTTCAGCCCAGCCTTGCCGGCGGCGGCAGTCGATTTCTTCCCCGATACCGGGCAGACCTCAATCACGGCCGTATCACCCGCACCGTGGTAGTGGTAGCCCATCACCACCTGCAAATCGGCGCCGGCTTCCGCCAGCGGGGCGAGAACGCCGCTCAGGACCCCCGGCTTGTTCTCGACCTGGGTTCGCCACAAAGTCACCTTCTTGATAGAAACAGCCATGTCACACCTCCGTCGGTTGGAATGGGTGAGAACACTGTTGGAACGGGCCGACTTCGACGAAACGCTCGCCCCGGAATTCTATCACGCCTGGCTATTGCAGTCCTCCCCCATGCCTGGCACATTTCACGCATGGGGGGGCACGCCTATACTATACTCCTGATCGTCAGCCCGGCCTCGGTCTTGAAGGAGATCTTGTCATGCTGCTCACACCGACTCCCGCTCGTTCGCCTTTCTTCGCTCACCTGGTCGTGGCGATCGCTGCCGCGATCCTGCTGATTCCTGGGATAACGAATGCCCAGCCCTGGAAGGTTGCACCTGAGAAGATCAGTCGCGGCCCCGATCTCGTAGGCCAGCAGGAGTTGTCGGCGGCACACGATCCGACGTTCGATTCAGTTGCCGGGCACTTCCCCATGCTCGCTGCCCCCCGGGAAGCCCTCGGGGTCTTGGAGAGTGCTCGCGAATTCATTGTGACGCGTTATGGCGAGATTGAACTGAACAATCTGCAAATGGACAAGCCGGGCCAGGGCGAGGCCTATCCGGGAGTCCGCCCCGAGAACAAGGCCACGCTCTACTTTCTCTTCGGAAAGAACACGCCCAAGACCCGCTATGGCGAGGGAAACACGCCGGACTCGAAACGTCTGGTCGACGGCTATCTGCCGATGGTGATCGTTCCCTTCACCTTCCAGGAAGTGCAGTATCGCCAGACAATCTTCGCATGGTCGCAGGGCATGGACCCCGACGGCCGGCTCTGGGCCTACGTGGGACTGGAGATGAAGAACCCAAGCGCCGCGGCCGTGCCGGTGGAACTGGCGTACCAGGCCGTGTGCGGCCTGCCGGGACGAGTCGTTCCCCTCGACCACTGGGATCTTCAACTGGCACCCGGCGAAACGCGGCGGATCTGCCTGCGAATCCCGCGGGACGGGATCGTCCCTGACAAGGACGTCACCAAGGACTCGCCCGAGTTCAAGAAGCGAGGAAGATCCGCCCAGTTGCCGTTCTGTGGCGGGTTCCAGGGGGTCGAGACCGTCGAGCCGGCCGAGTTCGACCGCCGCTTCGACGAGGTGGCCCAAACCTGGCGCACGCGACTCAACCGGGGCATGACGATCCGCGTGCCGGAGCCGCGGGTCAACGATGCCTACCGGGCCTGGCTGGCTTACTTGTTCACCAACGTCGACAAGGAGGGTGACCGCTACCTGCCGCACGACGGCTCGGGGTTCTACGAGTTGGTCTGGGGAATTGCCGCAATCCAGGCCTGCCGTGCCATGGATCTCTACGGCTATCCGGAAGAGGCCGAGCGCTCTCTCGATTCGATCTGCAGCCTGGTCCAGCCCGACGGTGAGTTGAAGACCTTCTTCGGACTGTCCGACTCCGGGACGCTGCTGGTGGCCCTGGAAGATCACTACCGCTACACCTGCGACAAGGAGTGGTTGGCCCGCGTTGCCCCGACTATCGTGAAGGTCTGCGACTGGACGATCGCGCGGCGGGCCAGGGAGAAGGAGGGACAGGACCCCGATTCGCCCACCTGGGGCCTGATCAAGTACCGCCCAAGCGGCGACTATCCTGAACCCGACTACAGCTTCCTTTCCGACGCGGCCGTCTGCGTCGGCCTGGAAGCGGCGGCACGCCTGCTGCCGATTGTCGGCCGGCAGGAGGACGCTCGGCGGATCGGCGAGGAAGCGGCCGCCTACCGCCGCGACGTCAACCAGGCGATGACGCGTTCGGTCTTCGAGCACGAGGGAACCGAACTCCTGCCGATCCTGCCCGCCTCGCGCGGCTGGCTTCTCAAGGCCGACTATGGGAGCACGGGCTACTACAGCCTCTTCGCCGCCCTCTTGCTCGACACCGAATTCCTGGCACCCGACGATCCCCATGCCGTGCTCCTGACCGACGCTCTGGAGAAACGGGGCGGTCTGATCGCCGGCGTGTGCACGTTCTATCACCTCATCGACCACGCATTCACCTACGGCTACTGGCTCGAAATGCTCAAACGCAACCAGCCCAAGAAGGCGATCCTCGCCCTCTATGCCTCGTTGGCGTACGGCATGTCGCGTACCACCTACAGCGGCGTGGAATGCACCGACATTCACTCCGGTGCCAACCAGTCCACGCTCCCCCACCTCCGCTCGGGAACCCAGCAGTTGCGGCTCCTCCGTTTCATGCTCGTGCGAGAAGATGGCGACAGTCTGCTGCTTGCGCAGGCCGCACCGCAGCACTGGTTCCAGCCCGGACAGCGCGTCGAGGTGCTCGACGCCCCCACGTACTTCGGTGAAACGAGCTACACGATCGAGTCTGCCGTGAACGAAGGGCGAATCACCGCCCGACTGGTTACGCCCCACCACAGCCGGCCCCGGGAGATTCAGTTCTTCGTGCGCCACCCTGAAGGCAAGCCCATCCGCAAGGTTCTGGCCGACGGCAAGCCGGTTTCTTCCTTCGACGCGGGTTCTGTCACGCTGGACGAATTCGGCGAAGCGGTCACACTGGAATTCTACTATCAATGATGGTCAACTCGTTTGACCGGCGGGTCGGAGCAGTCTACCTTGTGGGCGAGTCTGCCGTTGTCGGGTTCGCACGCGGGTGGCATAGGTTCTTGAACCTGTACCGCGAAGCGGCGCGAGAGCGCCGGCCGGTGCGGACTGCCGGGTGACCTCTTGTGTGCGATGCACACCCGGGTCTGAGTACCCGGGCCGCCCGCGAAGAGGCTGCATGCAGACAAAAGCCTGGAAATCGACGACATCCGCAAAACGCGGTGGATTTCCAGGTCAACATTCTATCGGCACGTGCGGCTGTAATTGGCCGCTTCGGCAGTGCGGTAATTCGGTCGATAACCCGGCGGCGGCCAAGAATCGCCGACCTCCAAACCCGCCCGAGTCGCCGCTCGGGTTGACCACCTGCTTCGGCGAGTTGCTCAACTTCCAATCTCTCCCATCAGGGTCAGTACCGTGATGACCGCCGCAGCCACCCACATGGCTGCGACCAAACAGGTTGCTGCCATCATGGAACCGCTCCGACTGCGGAAATGCTCCGGCAATACCGCGACGTATGCCGACAAAACGCTGGCGCAGCCTACCATCACTGCCACACTGCCGTATCGCGGCAGTATGAAGAGCAGGGAGAAGAAGCACATCATCGAAAAACACGGGTGCGTGACGACCTTCTTCGCTGTGATGGTTCCGCTCATGCCCCCCTCCTTTCGTGGTTCATTGGCGTGGGGTGCAGTTGCACCGAGCGTCACGGCTAACGTGGCGGCGGCCGGTCAACCATCCACTTGATTCCAACGCGATCTGCCGCTCACGTTCAACCGATTGTTCGGCAAGACATTCTAGCCTTCGCCTGTTCGTGATTGAACAGCCCGTCCGCCGCCGTCCCATCAAACCTGCAGTTCTCGACGCAACTCATTATAATCACATCAGTTGCGTGTATCACCAGGGCTGATATGTCCAATTTGCCATCCGTAAATATAGAATCCCGTTTCGCGGTGGCGGGGATGGTAGGTGGGGACGATTGTCTGGCAAGGTGCACAGGAACACCGAGGGCGATCGATCAACACCTGCGCTGCGTGCTGCTGCCTTGCTCAGGCCCGCGAACTTGAACGGGAAACTGCCGGCCCTGCGTCGGCAGGTTGCCGACCTTGAACGGCAAGAGTGAGCAGTGTCAAATGGGTGCGTATTCCAGCGATTCGCACGAGTACATCCCAAGGGGCATTGTCGTGCAAAGAACTCGGCCCCGACCCGCTATTTCTTCTGGAACGGAAGTGGCACACCGCGCTCCGCACACTGTCGTAGAATCTCATCGGCTCCCGAATCGTCGCCGCCCATTCGGGCCGCAAAGGCCGCTCGAAGTGCAGGAGTGCCTCTGGCGGGCAGGAGCCGCAGCTTGATCTCCAGCATCACTTGCGCAACCTCGTTCTGGCGAAACAATTTCGCCAGCTCGGCGGCCGCTTCCGGCTTCGTCGGACGCAGCATCGTCCAATTGAAACCGCCGCAATCATCCGGAAACTTGTCCTGGGCCTCGATCATCACCGCGGCAACGCGCTGGTAGTCCGGATTGGCGATCACCGCCTGCGACAACTCCTCTTCTTCGTGAGAGAGAACCGAGGCAAGCAGGTACGCATGGCCGACGGACCTTTCACAACGCGCCACCATCTCCGCATAGGCGGGTTGTTGCTCGGCCAGGGTCCGGCCCGCACGTATGCACAACGCGCCGACCAGAATAGAATTCGTCGGGTCGGAGGGGGCTGCTTCGTAAGAGCGCTCGGCAATCTCGATCATCCGATCCACATCCACGTCGATACCAAGCTTGGTCCCGTAGATCATTCGGCTAACGAGTTCCGTCGAGGCAATCGCCAGGGTTGGTCCCCCTTTGGTCTCCGCGGCAGCCAGAATCTGTTCCCACCGGGCGATCTCTACGCCCGCCATCTTCCGAAGCGCAAAATCATTCGATCCTTCGTAGAACACTTTGTTGCTGCGAATGTGTTCCGAAACATCCGGCGGAGATTGTCTGAGGCGTTCCAGGAGATCTCGCAATCCGGGAACGTCGCGAGTGAGCCCGTAGATGGATGCCAGCTCGGTGTACGTCTTCGCGTGATTTGCAAGAACGAGCGCCCTGCGGTAATGACTCAAGGCTTTCGCCACCCATTCGTCCCTCCGCACCGCTTCGACGAAATGCTGACGTCGTGATGGATCTTCACATAAGTAGGGCAACAGGTCGACCTCGCCCCCCTTCTTCAAGAGGCGGAGGTCAATCGCGTCGCCGATGATGTTTCGAAGCGCCCCTTCCATGATGCCGCTTGCGGCGTCGTGCAACAGCCCCGCATCGTCCGGACTCAATGCCAGCGCCTTGTCCATGTTCTTTGCAGCTTCGTCCAACGCCGCCGTCTCTCCGGTAAGGTAGTGCAATACGAAGTAGTCGAGGGCCATGTTCTTCAACGCCGGAACAGTCTCGGGCAGGCTTGCGTAGATGTCGATCGCCTTTCGCACACAACGTTCCGCTTTCTCCTCGTCGCCGTCATAGATCGCTTTTCTGGCCGCGGTCGAATAGAACGCCCCTTTGAGAAGCCGCATCGTGTCTGCTCCCGTCGCCGGAGCGTGGCGCCGATCATCAGGATCCACCTCATAGGCGTCACGCGAGTTGCCAGGGGCCAGCATCTCCTCAACACTTGACGGTCTGGTAGACAGCGCCATTACCCACCGAAAGTCGCCATTTCTTGCATGGAACAGACCATCCGCCATCTTCGCACGACGTGCAGCAAGATTGTCTGGCGAGCTGGCGTCTGCCCTTGGAAGCATAGTTTTCGACGATCCAAGAACGCACAAAGCGACCACCCAGGCCAGCAACCGAAAGAGCGGAATCGAGATCCGGCCTGTACGCCTGGGATACGCTCGCTCAAAGTCGATTGCGTTGCGAATGGATTTGGGCATGGTAGTACACTCCTCCCAATAAGATCGCATGGGAACGGCCGAACACAGGGCGTACGCTCCACCACCACGTGACTGATGAGCAACAGCCTACACTACGCAGTGTGGGCAACGCAAGATAGGCACGCCCTGCCGTACCGTCCGCTCAGGCATTTCGAAACGGCAGTTGTGGCTAAATGGCCTTCCGTGATTCCCGGAAGAATTCCCGCGGTCGTTTACCCGTCGTTCCCGCGCAGGCGGGAATCCAGACACTCGCCAAACGTCACTGGATTCCCGCCTTCTTCAGGCTGAACGCAGATCGGAGCTATTGCCTCAATCGTCCAGCATACGCTGAAGCCGCCATCTGCCACTGCCCAGTTCGACGCTCACCTCGGCCCGATTGCCCCCCACTTCATAACCCTCGGCAATCGCGGCCGCGACCTTCGGACGCTCGACGCCGCGGTAGGGAACCACCACGGTCAGGAAGGCCGCGGGCACCGCCTGGGCGTGGCGGTAGCAGACGGCCTTGCGCGGCTCGCGGTGGCCGTAGCGGCACGCGTACCAGCCCTCTTCCTCGGACATCGAGATCGATGCCTCGGGCGGCGCCCACACGAGCACGTTCGCATCCTCCAGCGCGGTGGCGGCCCAGTGTTGCGGGGCGTTGATCTCGGCCTCGCCCGGGGCAAGCTGGAAGTGCAGTTCTAACGTTCCCTGGGCGTTGCCGATCGCCTCGTCGAGCAGGACGAAGAACCGCCGATCAACAAACCACACGGTGCGTCGGTGCACCAGACCGGGGTACGAGCCGTTCTCGACGGTGGCGACGAGATACTCCGGCGTCTCGCACCAGCCCAGGTGCCTGCCGGCGATTTGCGCATCCTTGCCGTCGAGCGTCAACGTCTGGTGCACCCGGGTCTGCCGGTGCCAGCGGCGCCCGGCAGGATCGTGTCCATAGGTGTAGAAACCCGAGTCGGGCATGAGCCAGCGCCCGAAGGCGCAGAGCTCGAAGGTGCCGTTGTCGGGTTGATCGTGGCCGCTGATGCCCTTCGGTGAGCAATGCAGCGCGAAGTAGATCTGCTCGGGGCCCCAGCGATCGCGCATCACGTACATGCCCGCCTCGGTAAAGGCGTAGCAGGTCTGCTCGGGCAGGGCCGACGTGTCGAGTTTCGCCCGGGCGGCGTACTTCGGATCACCGAACAACTCGGTCGCCTCGGTGAGAAAGGAATAGAGCGGCCAGCCCGTGCGGTCTTTCGAGCGGCCGACCGATCGCGAGGCGTCGCCGAACATGGGGCCGGCCAGTTCGGGCGTGCCGATGGCAAACAGGTAGTCGTACATCTTGCGAATCCGGTCGCGGTAATCGTCCGGCACCGCGATCCCCGCCGACTCGACCCGCTTCAAGATGTCGACCGCGTCCTGCAAAACGCCCAGGTTGTAGCCGAACGACCATTCGCGCTGCACGCCGTCGGCCGTGGTCTGGGCCAGGAAGTTCTCGCGGCTCCGTTCCAGGGCAAGTTCCATCCAGCGGCGCGAGTCGCGGAATTCGGGAAAGGTGTGCGCCACGTTGACGAATCCCCGCTGCTCGAAGATTGCCTTGTTGTGCACCACGCCCATGGGGATCTTCTCGGTCTTCACCTGATGGTCGTAGAGCGAGGCCAGCAGCCGGGCCAGGAAGTCGGGCGTGAACGCCTCGGCGTGGATGAAGACGAGAAACACGCGGCACAAGTTGTCCGCCCGGATGCCCGTCTGAATGTCGAGCCAGGCGAACCCCCGCCAGCTCGTGTAGACCGGGTGGACCCGGCCGCGCTCTTCGAGTGGATGCTTGGCGATCCAGTCGGAGGTCATCTCGACGAAGGCCCGCGCGTACTTCTCGTCGCGAGTCGCCCGGTAGGCCTCGCCGAGCGGCCCGGCCCAGTAAAACCGGTAGACAGCCGCCACCCATTCAATGTCGCCGCGGGGATCCCACTCCCAGTCGATCTCGGGCCCGTAGTCTGCCGGCTCGTAGGGACCCCATTGCAGCACGTGGTTGACGATCCGGTCGGCCGTGGCAAAGTCGCCCGTCGCGCGGGTCGCCTCGGGCAGCGGATACTTGCTGCGATAGTAGGCCAACAGGGCTTCGAGCGCTTCCCCTTGCCGGCCCGCTTCGGCCTGGGCCCTGACGGCCTCCAAGCCCGGCCGGGTCAGGTCGAGCTTCGAGAGGATCTGCCCGGGATCAAGCGACTTCAGCTCGGCGCCCGAATCGGCCGCCGAAACGGCATGGGGACCGACGATGGTAACGGCGGCTGCCAACAGGAGGAGGATTCGGAAGAACGGTCGTGGCATGATCAAATGCTCCTTGGCGGAGGTTGTCGTGAGGGTCGCGTCCAGTTCCGGGCCGCCGTCAAGAGACGATAGGGTGTGGCGGCCCCGAACGCAACACAACTCGACAACCCCGCGCACACCATCCTCCGCATCACCTACCGCACTCAATTGCATTTCCGCCAGAATCCCCGATAATAAGGAGTTTCCCTTTTGCCGCCCCAGCTGCCAGGATGACCTGAATGACCGAGAAGATCCATGACCGTGGCGTGACGTTCGATGACGTGCTGCTCGAACCACGATGGAGCGACGTCGTTCCGTCGCAAGTGGATGTCAAAACACGCCTTACGGCGTCAATTCAATTGAACATCCCACTCCTCAGCTCCCCCATGGATACGGTCACCGAAAGCCGAATGGCAATCGCCCTCGCTCAAGAGGGGGGGCTAGGGATCATTCATAAGAACTTGTCGATCGAACTTCAGGCCGATGAAGTGGCCAAAGTGAAGCGATCGGCCAACGGCATCATCTTTAACCCGGCAACGCTCCCACCGAATGCAACCCTCCGCCAAGCCAGCGAACTCATGGAGAAATCCCGCGTGTCGGGCATCCCCATCATTGAGGGTAGCGGCAAGCTCTGCGGCATCCTCACCCGCCGGGATCTGCGGTTCCAGGAAGATTTCGACCAGAAGATCGGGGACGTCATGACCCGTGATAATCTGGTGACGGCAACGGGGACCGTAACGCTTGAGGAAGCTGAGAAGATTTTAATGGAAAAAAAGGTGGAGAAACTTTTGCTGGTTGACGAAGATTTCTCCCTGACAGGCCTGATCACCATCAAAGACATTGACATGATGCGTAGCTTCCCCAATGCCTGTAAAGATGGGCAAGGGAGGCTGAGAGTAGGGGCGGCCGTCGGCGTGTTCGACTTCGAGCGAGCCGAACAGCTCATCGCCCAAGGCGTCGATGTCCTGGTGGTCGACAGCGCCCACGGCCATTCGGCCAACGTACTGGAAACCGTTAAACGCCTTAAGAAAGACTGGGAAATCGACGTCATCGCCGGAAACGTGGCGACGGAGGAAGGATCTCGCGATCTGATCGAGGCAGGTGCGGATGCAGTCAAAGTCGGCATCGGCCCCGGTTCGATCTGTACGACCCGTGTGGTCTCGGGCGTAGGCATGCCCCAGATCACTGCGATCATGCGTGCCGTTCGGGCGGCTGCCGATTCGGGGACTCCCGTCGTCGCCGACGGAGGAATTCGCTATTCCGGTGATTTGACCAAGGCGATTGCCGCCGGGGCCCACGTGGTCATGATCGGCGGGCTTTTCGCCGGTTTGGAAGAGAGTCCCGGCGAGCGCATTCTCTATCAAGGTCGGACCTACAAGGTCTACCGGGGAATGGGGTCGCTGGGTGCGATGGTGAAAGGGTCGAGCGAGCGCTACCGCCAGACGGCAGACGCAACGTCCGACAAACTGGTTCCCGAAGGAGTGGAAGGTCGAGTCGCATTCAAGGGGCCCTTGGGCCCGTTCGCGTACCAGCTCGTAGGGGGGCTTCGAGCTGGTATGGGATATTGCGGAACTCGAACAATCGAAGAGCTGCGCACGGAAGCGCGGTTCGTTCAGGTATCGCCGGCAAGTGTGAGGGAGAGTCATCCCCATGATATTGCGATCACGCAGGAAGCCCCCAACTACAGCACAGAACACCTGGGCGACGACGAGTAGACTTCACTCGCCCGTCTGCAGCGCCGCGATCGTCCTGGCGGCAGCGATCCTCATCGCAGGCTTTGGGCACGCAGCCCTTGCCGGCGACGAGCCCGTGAAGACGGCAGATTTCACAGCCGACCAGAACGGTTCCGGCGTCGAACAAGCCAGCTACACGGTGAGCCAGACCGGACATCGCTACAAGTGGATGCCGTACCAGCCCAAGCAGACGACGCAGAAGGTCGAACCGCTCCGTGCCGACGCGGCTCAGTTCACCATGCCCGTTCCGCCGCCGACCGGCTCCCAGACGCCTCACCCCCTCGACGATCCCTTCGGCGACCGTCAGCAGGCTGAAGCCCCGCCGGCTCTTCCCGACGTGCAGCAGCTTCTGGTTGACGACACCGACAAGAAAACGCTCGCCGACGACCTTCTGGGACCTCAGCCGATCAGCAGCGAGCCCACAGACCGGAAGCCGGCCGAACCTCCGGCGATTGATCTGGGTGAAACCAACGGCAAGAAGCCGGACGTGGAAGGGTTCATCGTCGACAGGCGACGAGAACATACCCAAGAGTGCCAGGATCCGGACGACATCCTCTACCCGATCGACAAGCTCGACCACAACACGGCGATTCGCGATTCCAGCATCGACCCGCAGAACCGCCCCCGCACGTGCGACCTGGGGGGCGGCGACTTCGCGCCGCGCCAATGGGCGCCGACGACCTTCATGTGGCAAGCGTCCGGCCTGTGCCATAAGCCCGCCTACTTCGAGGACGTCCATCTCGAACGATACGGCCATTCGTGGGGGCCTTACGTCCAACCGCTCATGTCCGGAGCCCACTTCTTCCTCAACGTGCCGATCTTGCCGTACAAGATGGGCCTCTACCCGCCCAACGAGTGCATTTACACGCTTGGCTACTACCGGCCGGGAAGCTGTGCTCCCTATATGCTCGATCCCCTGCCGCTCAGTATTCGAGCCGCCTTGGCTGAAGGAGGAGCGGCGGTCGGAATGGCCTACCTGATTCCCTAACGGGGTTTGTATCGTCCGATCCGCGGCTGCGGCACTGTTTGGACGTGGGTACCGAGAAGGCGGTGACAAATCAGCAGCCGGGGGGCTTGCACCGGGCCTGTTGCATGTTCGGGGGGAACTTGCGATTCGCCTGGCTACCAGGGCGGCACGTCGAAAGGCGTTCCGCCCTGCTATATTTCTTGACCGTCGAACACGGCGCAGCCGCCTGTTTCGGAAGAAAAGGAAGCCGTGCCTCGGTGTCGCAGGATGGTCTCGCGAAGGACCGCGATCAACGCTTTCCGGGCAATCGGTTTTGCGGCATAGTCGTCGCAGCCGGCCGCGAGACATTCCCGCCGGTTGTGAGCCATCGCATGGGCGGTCAGCGCGACGATGGGGCCCGTATAGCCGGCCGCACGAAGCCGGCGCGTCGCTTCGTAGCCGTCGAGGACGGGCATCTGCATGTCCATCAAGATCAGGTCGAACGCCTCTTCTTCACTTGCCGCGAGCCGGACCACAAACGCATAACACGAACAGGTCGCCCGTAACCGGCCGATCTTCCTGTACGCCCTCTGAAGAATCGGCATTCCCCCAGTGCCCACGTGCATCCCGACCTTGGTGGGGTTCGGCTTGGAGCGATTCGTGCGGTCGGGCAGTATCGCTGAAAGCCGCACCAGGTGTCGTTCGTTTCGCCCTGCCGCCGTTCCTGCGTGACCCCATTGACCGAGATCCCTCCGCCCGTCCTAATCGTAATCACCACACCCTGCCCAACGGAAAACAACGGATGCCTCGTCATGTCCCGTTTCACACCGCTCTTCGTCGTCCTGGGTGCCTCCCTGGTCGCCTTCGCTGCGCACGCCGCTGTGCCCCCCTCGCTCGACCTTTGCGGCCCCTGGCAATTCCAGCTTGATCCGTCCGATCAGGGCGTAGCGAACCAATGGTTCAGCCGCGACCTGCCTCAAAGGATCAATCTCCCCGGCTCCCTCCAAGAGCAAGGATTTGGCAACGATGTGGCCCTCGACACTCCGTGGGTCGGCGGCATCGTCGATCAATCGTACTTCAACTCACCCCGCTATGCCCCCTATCGCGAAGGCGGCAACATCAAGTATCCGTGCTGGCTTCAACCCGAGAAGTACTACGCCGGTGCTGCCTGGTACCAACGCCCGATCGACGTGCCGAATGAATGGGCGGGCAAGCGACTCGTTCTCTCCTTCGAACGAGCACATTGGGAGACAACCGTCTGGATCGACGACCGGGAAGTCGGTTCGTGCAACGCCCTCGCCGTTCCCCACGTCTACGAGCTCACCGAAGGTCTGACGTCCGGGCGGCACCGCCTCACGGTCCGGGTTGACAACCGCATGATCGTCAACGTCGGCCCCAACTCTCACAGTGTCAGCGACCATACTCAATCGAATTGGAACGGCCTGACCGGAAAGCTCGAACTGGCTGCCACCGATCCCGTCTGGATCGAAGACGTTCAGGTCTATCCCAACGTTCAAGACAAGACGGCAGGGGTTGTCGTCGAGATCGGCAATGTCACGGGCCGTAGCGTCGACGGCACGATCGAGATTTCTGCCGCTTGTGAAGAGCAGCAGGTGAAGCCAATCGCGATCGAATTTACTGCCGACGGGAAGACGACAGCGGAAACCGCCGAGCTGGCCATGGGCGACGATGTCCGGCTCTGGGACGAGTTCCGACCGGCCCTCTACCGACTCTCGACAAGGCTTGTCGCCGCCGGATTTCGCGACGAGCGAATCGTCACGTTTGGCATGCGAAACATCGCCACCAAAGGGACCCGTTTCGTCCTCAACGGGCGGCGAATTGCCCTGCGCGGCACGCTCGATTGTTGCATCTATCCGCTCACGGGGTATCCGCCCACCGACGTGGCCGCCTGGAAGCGGATCATCCGCATCTGCAAGGCCCACGGGCTGAACCACATCCGCTTCCACTCCTGGTGCCCGCCCGAGGCGGCCTTCGAGGCGGCCGATGAACTTGGATTCTACTACCAGGTCGAGTGCTCTTCCTGGGCCAACCAGGGGGCCTCGGTCGGCAACGGCGATCCGCTCGACGCCTGGCTCTATGCCGAGGCGGATCGAATTCTCAAATTCTACGGCAATCATCCCTCGCTGCTACTGATGACCTACGGCAACGAGCCCTCCGGACCGGATCGGGGCGGCAAGTACCTCGGTCCCTGGGTCACCCACTATCGCAACAAGGACCCCCGCCGCCTCTACACCTCGGCCGCCGGCTGGCCCATGATTCCCGAAAACCAGTACCACAACGTTCCCGGGCCGCGAATCCAGCAGTGGGGGCAAGGACTCGAAAGCCGCATCAACGCGTGTCCTCCGGAGACCGTCACCGACTACGCCGATTTCACAAGCCAATACACGGTGCCGGTCGTCTCCCACGAAATCGGTCAATGGTGCGTCTATCCCAACTTCGAAGAGATCGGGAAGTACACGGGCGTGCTCAAACCCAAGAACTTCGAGATATTCCGCGACTTTCTCAACCAGAACCACATGGGCGACCAGGCCCACGACTTCCTCATGGCCTCCGGCAAACTGCAGACGCTCTGCTACAAGGAAGAGATCGAATCGGCCTTGCGAACGCCCGGGTTCGGCGGTTTCCAGTTGCTCGATCTGCACGACTTTCCGGGCCAAGGCACCGCCCTGGTCGGCGTCCTCGATCCCTTCTGGGATTCGAAGCCCTACGTCTCGCCCGATGAGTTCTGCAGGTTCTGCGGCCCGACCGTTCCGCTGGCACGCCTCCCGAAGCGGGTCTTCACGACCAACGACACGCTCAACGCACACCTCGACGTCTACCACTACGGCCCCGACGACCTTGACCATGCGACCGTCACCTGGCAACTGGTTCGCACCGGCGGAGTTGCGGTTGCCGGCGGACGCCTGACGGCAAAGACGATTCCCACCGGCGGGTTGTCGCCCGTCGGCTCTGTGAAGGCCGATCTCCACACGCTGAAGAATCCGGAGCGGTTGCGGCTGGTCGTGGGAATCGAAGGAACGGATATCGAGAACGACTGGGATGTCTGGGTGTATCCGGCACAGGTTGCTTCGCGCGAGCCGGACAATGTGATCATTGCACGCGACCTCGACGAGAGGACCCTGTCGGTACTGAAATCGGGCGGGCGCGTGTTGCTCATGCTTCCTCCGGCCTCGGTTAGAGCTGAGTCGGTCCTCGGCTTCTCCTCCGTCTTCTGGAACACGGCTTGGACTCGCAACCAACCGCCCCACACCCTGGGCATCCTCTGCGATCCGGCTCACCCGGCTCTTGATGGTTTTCCCACCGAGTACCACACGAACTGGCAGTGGTGGGAACTGATTCACGGGGCTGCCGCCATGACGCTCGACGGTCTGCCTCCCGGCCTGCGTCCGATCGTTCAGCCCATCGATACCTGGTTCGAAGCACGACGACTGGGCCTGTTATTTGAGGCCCGGGTCGGCGGCGGCCGGTTGATGGTCTGCTCCATGGATCTGCAGAACGATCTTGAGTCCCGCCCTGTTGCCCGGCAATTGCGTCAGAGCCTCCTCGGCTACATGGGGAGCAAGGCGTTCGAGCCCGCGGTCGATGTGGAGGTCGAAACGATTCGGGCGTTGAGCAGACCCCTTTCACGACTACAGCAACTCGGTGTGACCGTTACGGCCGACGACTTCCAGCCCGGTTACCCGGTGGAGAATGCCATCGACGGGGATCCGAAGACGATCTGGCACACGACTTGGGGAGAGGATGCTGCCCGGTATCCGCACTCCATCGTGCTCGACCTGAAGACCTCCTGCCCCATTCTGGGTTTCACCTACCTGCCCCGCCAGGATCAGAGCAACGGTCGCATCGGCCAGTTCGAAATCCATGTCGGCAACGACGGGGAACATTGGGGAGAGCCCGTCGCGGCGGGAACGTGGACGGACGACCGGAATCTGAAGACGGTTCGGTTTGCCACTTCCCAGGACGCCCGCTACATCAAGCTTGAGGCGATCCAAGAGGTTGATAACCAGGTATTCGCTTCAGCAGCCGAGGTTGACGTGTTGTTCGATGAAAACCCATGAACCAAGTGCCGACGCGGGAATGCTCCTGGGAATAAGTTCTCCACTCCCCAAACCTCCAAGAATCGTGCATACTATAGGGCATGGGTTTTCGTTCACTGATCACAGGTATCTCAGGGTTTGTCGGCGGCTTTCTGGCGGAACACCTGGTCCAGTGCGGCGACCGCGTGCTGGGGACGTCGCCCGACGGCCGGTTGTTGCCGGATTCGGCGGAGTCGCTCCACCAGGGGATGCGCCCCCTGATCGCTTGGGATTTCGCCCAACCTGAAGGACTTGTCGAAGCGGCTCGTGCGACGATCGAGGACTTTGCGCCGGAAGTGATCTACCATCTGGCGGCGCTCAGCGTGCAGGACGACTGCGGCGAGACCGGGCCCACCCGGTTGGCCATGGCGATCAACGTGGACGGGACGCGGCAGGTGCTGGAACTGGCCGCTTCGTTGCCCGCTCGCCCTCGCGTGCTGTTCGTATCGACGGCCAAGGTCTATGCGCCGGTCGATCGCCAGCATCCGCACGTGTCGGAGGACTCATCCCTTGGTCCCACACGTCCGTACGGCATGACCAAGCTGGAGGCCGAAAGGGTTGTTTTGGAGGCCGTTGAGAAGACTGGCTGTGATGCAGTGATCGCCCGGGCCTTCCAACACACCGGGCCGCGACAGGTGCCGCGGTTGATGTTGCCTCAATGGGCTCGCCAAGTGGCCGCCGACGGTAATGACCCGATCGAGGTCCACACGCGCGACGCCTGGCTCGACTTGTGCGACGTCCGCGACGTGGCACGGGCCTATCGCCTGCTGGCCGAATTCGGGGAACCGGGCGGCATCTACAACGTGGGGACGGGACAGAACCGCTGCAGCGGCGACATTCTCCGGCAGCTTCTCGAAATCGCTGCCTGCGATCGGCCCGTCGTTGAGACTCGGCCGGGGCGGCGGCAGGAACCGATTGCCGATCCGGCGCGGTTGGTGGTCAGCACCGGATGGCAGCCGATCATTCCCCTCCGGCAGACAATCGCCGACACCCTGGCCTATTGGCGAGAGAGACTCTCTGGTTCCTCACAGGTGGCGAACGATTCCATCACGCCCGGCGGATAGCAGACGCATCCCACGGAAGTCATCACTTCTCCTCGGCAATAGCGAAGAGATGGCTGCGGGTCGAAATGTAGAGCGTGTTGCCGACTGCGACCGGCGAACTGTACACCGAGTTGCCTACGTTGAGCTCGTTCATGATTTCCAGCTCTTTGGCCAGCTTGAACACGACCACGTCGCCGTCCTCGTCGCCGATATAGATCTTGCCGTCGGCCAAGAGGGGGCCGCCCCACATGGTCGCCAGCATATCGTGCGTCCAGTAGACGCTTCCCGTTTTGGCGTCAAGGCAGTGCACCAACCCGGAGAAATCGCCAATGACGAGCAGACCGTCGCGGACGGCCGCGGAGCCGAGTCCGCGGTGCATGGTCTCTTCAAAAGAGAATTTGCCGTCGTCATCGACGTCCTCACCGCGATAGTGCCAGACGGCCGCCGAGTTCTCGTTGGGAACGATCTTCTCGCCCGCCGCTTCATCCCATGCGGCATACCGCCGCGGCGCCACCGGTTTGCCTTGAGCGTCGACCACCAGATGGCTGCTGACGTCGCCTCGCCGCGTGGGATCGATACACCACAGATCCCCCTGGCCCTCGCCTGATTCGGGGTCCTCGCCCGTGGTGATATAGACCAGCCCGCCGCTGATCATGGGCGTGGCAATGATGCTGTTTCGATCCCCCTGGCCGCCGCCTTCCCAAACGGTGTCCTTGGGATTGCAGTCGAACTTCCAGAGAAGTCTGGCTTTCTTGTCGTCGGTGCGCTCGGCCAGAAAACTATACAGCCAGCCGTCTCCGCCCGGAAAAATCGCCTGCGGCACGCCGCCCAGCACGGCGCAGGCGGGCGAGCCCCATTGCCCGTGCAGGATGTTCTGGCCGGGCGAGGCGTCGGCCCAGATCAGATTGCCCGTGGTCTTGTCCAGGGCGATGAAACTCGGGGCCTCGGGGGCAGGGATGGTCTCTTCGTCGCCGGCCACGCCGTTCGACGTTCCCACCAACAGCAGGTTGCCCGCCGCCGTTACCGAACAGCAAGCCATATTGTGCTGCCGGCTTCCCAGTTCGCCCATCATGTCGTAGATCCAGATGACGTCCGACTCGGACCGGTCCTGCGACACTTCCGACTGGCATGGGCCGTCGTTTTCACTGTCGTGGAAACCTTCCGTATCGAGACACACGACCTCGCCGCGGTTGGTCACGATCCACAACCGATCGCCTTCGACCATCGGCGAGCAGCAAATGCCCTGATCGGGCCAATCGACGTCGCGCCCCTCCTTGAGCTTCTCCGCCGAGTGCTGCCAGAGAAAAGAGCCGTCGGCGAGGTTGAATGCGAGCAAGCAGCCCAGATCCACCTCGGCCGGGTACCGTTTCACATACCCGGCGCCGTTGTTGGTGGCACAGAAGACTCTCCCGCCCGCGATCACCGGGCTGGCGTAGCTCTCGTTCCCCAATTTCGCCATCCAACGAATGTTCTCCGCCGTTTCGTTCTTCCATTCGCCGGTTCGGAAATCAAACTGGCCCACGTCCCAGGAATCGGGAAGTGTGCCGGTGTCGGGGGCGTTGTTCCGCTGAGACGTTCCTCCCCATTGCGGACAGTCGGGAGTCAAGTCGTCCGCTAGAATCTGCAAAACGCCCTCGGGATGCAGGACAATCGTTCCCGCAAATACCACAAATACGCAAGCAAGTTTTCTCACAGTCGAATTTCCGTTCTTCATGCGGTGGTCTATCAACAAGCAGGGTCCGTTAGCGTCTCACAGCCTTCCAGCCTGCGGGCTTCTATTCGACAAGCACCTCGTCCTCGGGATCGAATTTGGGCACGACCATGATGAGGACTGTCATTCGGCCGACGGCCCGGTGGGCGACGCCGGGCGGAATCAGGATGCACGTCCCTTGGCGAACCGGGACCCTCCGTCCGTCGAGTTCCATCGCTGCATTGTCTTCACTTTCGAGGATGTAGTACGTCTCGGTGAGCCGGCGATGGAAATGGAGCTTGGCGTCGGCCGTGATTTCGGTTCGGTGGACAGTTCCGGGGGACTCGGCAACGTCGGCAAAGGCACGGCGGGCCGTCCCGCAGGGGCACGTAACGCCCTTGACATCGTCGAAATGGATCACGCGATAACGTGTTTCGCCGGCAGACATCGGTTTCCTTCGCCCTGCATACGCCGTGAACTGAACTACAACCGATCATAGCCTCCAGCGGACGGTGCGGCAAACAGGAGGCTCGCTCGGGCAGGGGAACTGCAAAGTAGCAGGCACGCTCCGCCGTGCCGTCCGAAGAACTGCCGGAAATTCCGATCTCTTGCCAGCGGCGCTCGGAGAGTGCCTGCTACTTCTCTTGCCACAAGAGGACTTTGCTGTTCTCCTGCTCAGTCGGGGCTCGGAACAAGAAAAACAACGGGCCGGGCCCTCGAGGGACCCGGCCCCATTCCACGTGACCAAACGCTACGGTAACAACCGACTATCGAAACCGGCTCGGATCGCCTCGTTCCTCCAAAGAGCCTCTCCGCGCGGAGAGGCTCAACGAGGCGCCGGTTGTGCCGGATGTTCAGCAGCCGCAATTGGGCGCCGGTGCTGGACAGTAGCTTCGGGCGGGGCGTACGCAACAACGCGGACGCGTCGGGCAGCAGGGCACCTGCACGGTCTTCTGGACCATCTTGCACACGCGAACCTGGACTTGCTTCTGGACCCGGTGCGGCACCTGGACTCGGTACGTCACCACTCTCTGTTCGGGGACGCAATTGACCACGCACACCTGGCGTGTGACGGTCTTCTGCTGCGGCACGCACACGGTGAACTGCACTTCCCGCGTTCTCGCTTCTTTCACGTACTCGCACACCTTGACCGTGCGGGTCCGCGTCTCCGGCTTGCACACGGTGACCGTATACTCGTACGGCTCTTCGACGAGGACCGGCCTGCAGCAGGTCACTTCGATCTCTTCCTGGACGATGTTGGGCACCCACACCCGCTTCGTGCAGGTCACGGTGTTGCAGCAACTGCTGCCGCCGCATCCCGATCCGCAGCCTGTGTCGCAAGTCGCCGGGGCGCAGCAACTACGCCGGGCCCGGCAGCGACGGTAGCTCTTCGAGGTGCACGGAACCTCCACCACCTGCTCTTCCCATTGGCCCTTGTCCTTACACACGGTACGCTTCTCGGTGACCTGTTCCATCTTGCACACCTTGCGAGTGCACTGGCGGGTCTCTTGGTGAGGTACCATGACCGTGTAGGTCTGCTCAACGTCCTTCCACACGGGCGTGCATACGGTGTAATGGCAGGTCTTGGTCTGCGTCTGGGGCACCATCACGGTGCACTGGGTCTGGATGGTCTTCATCTCGGGGACACGTCGGTAAACCGTGCACGTCCTCTGACGCTCCTCAAGGGTGCACTCGATCACGTCGACGGTGCGAGTTTCCATGACCCACGTCGGAACGCAAATCGTCTTCGTGACGTAGGTCGGCCCACACGTGGCGGGCGCACAGGTGGCCGGCGCACAAGTGGCCGGTGCACAGGTCGCCGGCGCACAGGTGGCTGGACGACAGGTGGCCGGACGACAGGTCGATCCGCATTGGCCGGCCCAGGCCGCTCCAGCCGTCACCAATGATAGGAGCAGAGCAAAGGTGAGCGAAAACATGCGAGACATTGGTGGGTCCTCCTTGGATCCGTTGGGAAGAACTGAAACGTCAATCGGCAATGCGGACAAATAAGACTTCCAGCTCGATCCTCCAGGAAAGGCCGGGTGCGCAGCAAAATCGCGAGAATAAGCCAGCTCAGTTCGCTTGCTCCATCTCTTCTCACGTTTCTCCTCGCCCACCCTAGCAAGTGGGCGTTGCCCTGCCACCGAAGATCGAACTGTCAGCTTCTTCTTGCCCTCTTACCTAACCCGTTCATTTTCTCCCTGCCCGGGCCAAAATCAACACCCCCGCATGAGGGTTCTGTGAAATATTCCAGCAGAATCGCGAATCAGAACAAGCGTGAGAATAGCGTTGCGAGAACGCCGAGAAGGCTACGCGATCGAGTTGCTACCACTCGATCGTCACCACGCCGGTCGTGATTCCGGCGCCGACCGAACAGAGGATCAGCTTGTCGCCCGGTTGAATCCGGTCTTGCATCTCCGCCAGCGCAATCGGAATGCTGGCACTGGAGGTATTGCCGACACGATCGACGTTGACGAAGACGCGATCGAAGGGAACGCCGCAGCGTTTGGCCGCCGCCCTGAGAATCCTGGCGTTGGCTTGATGGGGCACAACCCAGCGGACGTCGTCGAGGTTCCAGCCGCTGGCAGCCGCCGCATCGCGGATCAGGCGAGCAAACGCCCCGGCCGCGAAGCGAAACAGCGCCTGGCCGTCCATCCGGACCCAGGGATCGAATCCCTCCTGGCCGTTGGGAACAGAATAGCCGGGTTGCTCACGGCGAGCCAACAGGAGCCCGCTCGAATCGGCGCCGATCAGTGTATGCCGAAGTTCGTGGCCCGTGTTTCCGGCGGAAATGACTGCCGCACCCGCTCCGTCGCCAAAGAGAAAACAGGTGGTGTAGTCGGAAGGATCAACGATTTGCGATTGGACGTCCACGCCGACAGCCAGGACGTTCCGGGCCATGCCGGCCGCAATCATCGCGCGAGCCATCGACAGCGCGTAAAGCCAGCCGGAACAAGCGGCATTCAGATCGAACGCCGGGACCGGACGCAAACCCAGCCGCTGTTGAAGGATACAGGCTGTCGAAGGGGTCGCCATGTCGGGCGTCCACGTGGCCAGGATCAGTGCGTCGATATCTTCGGGGTTGACTCCCGCGTCGAGCATCGCTTCCATCGACGCTCCGTATGCCAGGTCGGAGGGCTTCTCGTCGGCAGCCACCCAATGCCGCTGCATCACTCCGGTGACTTGCTGGATGTAGTCTGCGGAAAGATCGGGGAAGCCCTGGATGAGTTCCGCGTTGGAGACGATCCGAGCGGGCAGGCACGCACCAAGGCCGATGATCGAACAGACCGATGCCCCCGCAAGCGGCACAGGGGTGGGAGCCGCGTCCTCAAGGGTTCCGATTCCTCCATGATCTGCCGCTATCGGGGCCGGCGGAATCCAGTCACGCATCGCGGGATCCGACGTCTCGATTTCAACGACAGGGACCTCGTACGATACGATTTCCGCGGCGCCGTGCAGAATCCTGACAACGACGCCGTCACAAGGGGCCTCGAAGTCAAAAACCGATTTGGCGCTATCCACCTGGGCGAGGACCTGCCCCCGACGAAAGGTGTCCCCGGGCGCGACTTGCCACTTCACAATGGTAGCCTCGGTTTCAGCAGCGCCCTGGGCCGGAAGCGGCAACAGAATATGGAAAGCATCAGCGGGCATTAACTTGGCTCGAATCAGAAGGAAATCGCTTGATCAACTCGGTTGCGCCGGCGTCAAACGGACGCCCACAGCCAATGCTTCCCGTCAATGACCACGACCGGGGAAGCACCATGACATTGCCCGAGGGTCTCCCGCGAGACAGAGCATCGGAACAACGCATTCTAGTGCATAGCTCGCTTTCCGTCACCCGATGCGTTCTGGCGACATGCCTGTTCGATGACAAGAGCAATACGTTCCCAGGCAGGTCGCGTGTACCCCTCCAACTCGGGGGCAAATGGTATCGGCAGATCGGGGGATGAGATGAGTTGAGGCGGGGTCTTCAGGGCGTCGTGGCATCCACGAGCGACCAGGGAAATGATGCGGTTGCCGAGTCCCTGGGTTTCGCCGCTCTCCTGGACGACGAGGAGACGTCCCGTCTTCTTTACCGAACTGACGATCGGCGCGATATCCAAGGGGTGAAGCACGAAAGGATTGATGATTTCAACGCTTCGTCGCGTCTGATCGGCTGCTCGCAGGCACTCGTGGACCATGGCTCCGTAAGCCACTACGGTGAGTTCGTTCCCATTGCGGTAGGTTCGGCTGCGCCAGACGCGGGCCAGGTCTCCGTCAAAATCGATGTCGCCGCTCTTGCTCCAATAGAGGAGTTTGTGCTCGAGCACGAGGCATGGGTTCGGGTCGTGATACCCGGCAACCAGGGCCTCGAACGTCTCCTGAGCCGTCGCCGGATAGAGCAACTTCAGGCCGGGAAATCGCGACCAGAGTCCTTCAAACTCGCCCGAATGAAAGGCGCCCATGGTTAACCCGCCACCGCACGGAAGCCGCAACAGCAGGGGTGCCGGTTGGCCCGATCGGAAGAACCACGTGCCGCTGTTCAGGCCGACCTGGGTGCAGGCTTCGGTGGAGAAATCGGAGAACTGGAACTCGTAGATGGGACGAACGCCCACCTGGCTGGCTCCCAGGCAGAACCCGATCCCGGCCGATTCGCAAATGGGCATGTCGATCACCCGATCCGGCCCGTGCCGGTCGATCAAGCCTTTGCACGTCTTGAAGGCCGAGCCGTACACTCCAATATCGAGTCCGAGCAACACGGCCCGCCGATCCTGTTCGAGCAGGTAGTCCAAGGCGCGATTGACCGCATCCCCATTCTTGACGCGCTTGGCCTGGCAGGCCGGGACCCGTATTGCTCCACCCTTGGCATACGCGCTCATCGGATGGGTCGTGGGAGAAGGCCGTCCCACCGCGAGCGCACGTTTTACCGCTGCCTCGATGATCTCATCGACGCCGCTCTCGATGGCTGCGATTGCCGACTCGTCCAACCCGCAGACATCGGCCAATTCGCTGCGAGTTCGGGGCAACGGGTCGCGGCGTTTCCAGATCTCCAACTGCTTTGGATCGACATAGCCGGCTTTGTCGTATGCCGCGTGTCCTTGCAGGCGCAGCGTGTCGCACTCGATGATCCTCGGAGCCGAGTCGTCCGCCATTTCTTCCAGGCAATCGTAGATCGTCGAATAGACCAGCCAGGGGTCTGTGCCGTCGATCGTCTTGCCTTCGATGGCGTAGCCAGCGGCCCGGTCCGACAGACGGGCACAGCGAAACTGCGCGCGCGTGGGCGTCGAAAACGCGTAGTGATTGTTCTCGATCACGAAGATCACCGGCACCCCCAACACGGAGGCCAGATTGATCGATTCGTGAAACTCTCCGGTGCTCGTACCGCCGTCGCCGACCACCGTCAGGCCAAACACCGACTCACCGGATCGGCGGGCGGCCCAGGTCCCGCCCACCACGAGGCTCAGCATCTTTCCCAGATGGCTGATCATCGGAAAGCGGCGCATCGCGGCGTCGCCGTGGTGGCAATTGCCCTCCCGAGCGTGCGTGGGGCTTTCCGCGTTGGCGAAGTACTGGCAGAACAGATCGTAGGGTTCAGCCCCAAGGATCAGATGCGACGCCAGGTCGCGATGCATTACCGAAACCACGTCCTGCCCGCTACGGAGCGGCATCGTCATCCCGACCGAGGTTGCCTCGTTGCCAATTCCGGTCGTTACCGTCCCCTTGGCATACCCCTTCTGGAAAAGCTCGAAAAGCCGTTCGTCCATCCGGCGGGAATAGTACATCCACCGATAGGCCACGGGGTAGAAAGCTTCTCGATCCAGCCGGTTCGGATACCGTCCGTCGGTGAGTGCCGTGATGGCATGCGTCCGAGCCACGGCCACCGCTCCCTCCCCCTCGGAGGGCCTTGACGAACCTTGGCTGGGTCCGAACGAGGCCATGGACTTGTTTGAGAACTGACGAGTCGTTTGATTGGAAGCCACTTCTTATGCCTTCTTTTTCAGTCGTCGGTATCCCCGTCAGAGAGTACGAGAACCTTGCGGAAGTCCCAAGATTGAACGATCTCGTCGCACTTCCACACGGCCTGATCCTGCTGACGGTCTGCTATCCTTTCCGCCCGGCAATCCTTGCCGGTTGGCGAACGAGCACACTCCCCGTAGCAAGGGAGATGAGACGCAGTTCCACGATTGTACGCATCTGTTCAATCGGTGTCACGACCAACCGCAGAACTCCCCTTCTAGGGGAGACATGCTTCCGAGTCTCCCTGATTTCCCACTTCACTGCGTGGAACACTCGCTGCGCAAACCGTGCCCAAACATGTTCGGCGAAATCAGGAATGGCCGTATAACTTCTGACTATCGGAGTATTTTTGCCAGCTTCGCCCGTCAATTCCAGGACCACCAATAACAAACCTGCGGTCTTTGTTGGAATGGGAAATTTGCACAATTCAGGAAATTTGAAACCCGGTTCTGTGCCTGCCGACGGTGTCCCTGGCGTATACGCTGATGGTCGACCGACCCGTTTACAATGTGCGTGCGAGTCTGTCTGCTGAAGTGCTCGTCCGGCCGACTCACACCAGGAATTGCGTATGGCTCTGCTCCAACTTCGCAACGTCAACCATCAATTCAACGGTCCCCACCTGCTGGACGGGGTGGACCTTACCGTCGATCGCGGTGAGCGGATCAGCCTGATCGGCCGAAATGGAGAAGGGAAGACCACGCTGATGCGGATCCTCGACGGCCAGCTCTCCGCCGACAGCGGAGAGGTCAGCCGCGGGCAAGGAGTCACCACCGCCCTGGTAGATCAGCAGGTCCCGGATGATTTGGCCGGAACGATCTACGATCTCGTTGCCGAGGGACTGGCCGAGCAGGGCCAATTTCTGACGGAGTTTCACCAGATCAGTGCCCAACTGGCCACAAAGGACGATCCAGCGCTCCACGCCCGGCTCGACAGGATCGGCCACGAGTTGGAACTGTCGGACGGCTGGCGAATCCAGCAGCAGGTGGAAGCGGTCCTGTCGCGGATGCAGCTCGACGCCGACGTCGAAGTCTCCACCCTCTCGGCCGGTATGAAACGGCGCGTCCTGCTCGCCCAGGCCCTGGTTCGAGATCCCGACGTGTTGCTTCTCGACGAACCCACGAACCACCTCGACATCGAAACCATCGAGTGGCTGGAGGAGTTCCTTCTTAAGCAGGTGGAGACCCTGATTTTCGTGACGCATGATCGGCGGTTCCTCCGCCGCCTGGCCACGCGAATTCTGGACCTCGACCGCGGAAAGCTCACGTCATGGCAATGCGATTACGACACGTACGTCGAGCGGAAGGAAGCGGCCCTGAAGGCCGAGGCGGACCAACGGGCTCTGTTCGACAAGAAGCTGGCCCAGGAAGAGAAGTGGATCCGTACGGGAATCATGGCGCGGCGGACCCGCAACGAAGGCCGAGTGCGCCGATTGATCGACATGCGCCGCCAGCACAGCGATCGCCGCGAGCGGATAGGCACTGCCAGGATGCAGGTTCAGGAAGCGGAACGCTCCGGCCGGCTCGTTGCCCAACTCAAGAACGTGTCGTTCGCCTACGGGGATCGTCCGATCGTGCGCCAGCTTTCGACGCTCGTTATGCGCGGCGATCGGATCGGCATCATCGGCCCCAACGGGATCGGCAAGACGACCTTGCTCCGCGTCATCCTGGGCGAACTTGCGCCGACCGACGGCACGGTGCGGCACGGAACGAAACTCCAGATCGCCTACTTCGACCAACTGCACGCGCAACTCGACCTGGAGCAGTCGGTGGTCGAAAACCTGGCCGACGGCAGCGATCATGTCCTGGTCGGCGGAAAGAAGAAACACGTCTACGGTTACCTGGAGGATTTCCTGTTCACACCCGACCGGGCCAAGAGTCCCGTCAAGCAGCTTTCAGGCGGCGAGCGGAACCGGCTGTTGCTGGCCCGGCTGTTCGCCAAGCCGGCCAATGTGCTCGTGATGGACGAACCGACGAACGACCTCGACGCCGAAACGCTCGACCTGCTCGAAGAGATCCTGCTCGACTACTCGGGAACCGTGCTGCTGGTGAGCCACGACCGCGAGTTTCTCAATAACGTGGTGACCAGCACACTGGTCTGCGAAGGCGAGGGCCGGGTTCACGAATACGCGGGCGGCTACGACGACTGGCTCGCCCAGCGGGCGGCGGTCCCCACACCCGAGGAGCCTCGCAGGCCAGCGAAACCCAAGCAGGAAAAGCCTCACAAGCACAATGAAACTCGCCGGCTCACCTACGGTGAGAGGCTCGAACTGGAGAAACTGCCCGAGGAGATCGAACGGCTGGAAACCGAGCAGCAGCGGCTCCACGACATGATGGGCATCCCCGGGTTCTACCAACAAGAGCGTGCCGAAATCGTCAAGAGGGCCGACGAACTGAGGGCCGCGGAGCAGAAACTGGCCGAGGTCTACGCACGGTGGGAAGAACTTGAGAGCCGGGAGGGGTAGGAGGGCGTGCGGAGCTTTGCCCTGCACCGCAGATTCGTTTATGATTTCGGCAAATAGCCGGGGCGTGCGTTCCGATAATTGAGCCCTCTCCCACAAATTCACGGCGTTTTGCAGAACCACGGTTTGCACGAAAGTAACTTCCATGAAGTACCGCCCTTTCGGAAACAGCGGCTGGAACGTCTCGGAAATCGGCTTTGGCGCCTGGGCTTTGGGCGGGCAATGGGGCGGACAGGACGACGCCGACTCGGAGGCCGCTCTCCACAAGGCAATCGACCTCGGTGTGAATTTCATCGATACGGCCCAAGGCTACGGCGACGGCCGGAGCGAACGGGTGATTGCCAAGGTGCTCAAGGAGCGGTCTGAACAGGTCTATGTGGCGACGAAAACGCCCCCTGCCACGGGCCCCTGGCCTCCCAGCCCCTACTGCAAGGCGGAACAGCGCTATTCAGAGGGTTACCTGCGGGCGAATCTGGAGGAGCGGCTGACCAATCTGGGGACGGATTGCATCGACCTGCTCCAACTCCATACCTGGACGCGAGCCTGGAACCGCGACCCCGTGCCGTTGGAAATCCTGGCCCGGCTTCGGGACGAAGGCAAACTGCGGCTTATCGGACTCTCGACTCCGGAGCATGACCAGAACTGCGTCGTCGACCTCATGCGTCGCGGGCTGGTCGACGTGGTACAGGTCATCTACAACCTCTTCGAACAGGAACCGGCGGCCGAACTGTTGCCTGTTGCCGCCGAGACCGGCACGGGGATCATCGTCCGCGTCGCGTTCGACGAGGGGGCGCTGACGGGTAAGTACGGCAAGGGGCATCAGTTTCCTCCCGACGACTTCCGCAGCCGCTACTTCGCCGGCGACCGGCTGGATCGGGCCGTCGATCGAGTGGAAGAGGTCCGTCGCGACGTGGCCGAAGCCGGTCTGGCCGACTCGCATACTCTGGCCGACGTGGCCATCAAGTTCGTGCTGGCCCACCCGGCCGTGAGTACGGTCATCCCCGGAATCCGCAATGTCGAGCAGGCCCAATGGAATGCCGGTGCCTGTGAGAAACCTGATCTGTCCGAGTCCCTGCTGGAGCGACTCCGGCGGCACAATTGGCTTCGGGCCTTCTGGTACTCGGGAAAATGAAGGGCTGTCATGGATTCGACGCCATCGAAACGATCACGACGCCGTAGCACGAAGAAGTCGCCGGGCTTTGACTTCACCGAGCGGATGCGTCTGCTGTGCCACGACATGACGCGGCGGGTTCCGGAACTGTCCCACATCGATTTCCATCGCGTGGCCGTCAGTTTCTGCCAGACCCGCAAATCGGTGAAGCACGGGATGTACGCCTCGCTGACCCCCATGCGTTTCCCCGGCGGAGAGCTGTCCGTCGTCCGCGGCGGGCGAAACTGGGGGATTCAGCGTCTGCAGGACAACGTCGGCCGCGAGATGCTCTACATCCTCAGTTTCTATCTCCCGCGGTTTCTGGATCTCGAGTTTCGCGAGAAGCTGACGACCATCGTCCACGAACTGTGGCATATCAGCCCCCGCTTCAACGGCGACGTGCGGCGTTTCCGTGGACGCTGCTATGCCCATAGCGGGTCTCAGAAGAGCTTCGACGCCGTTGCGGAACGGCTGGCCGATGATTGGCTGTCGAGAAAGCCGCCGGCCGAACTTTACGACTTCCTTCATCACGGCTATCGAAAACTGAGCGAACTGCACGGTGCCGTCTACGGCACGAAGATCCCGGCGCCCAAGCTGTATCCGATTCTGAAGAGTGAAGCAGTCCGACGAGAAGGCCATCTCGGTCATTGACCGTTGCTAGAGTCATTGATCTGCCTGAATTGCCCAGCTTTGCTTGTTTGCCGCAAGGTCCGCATTGACACGCCGGGCAGTGGTTTGTACTCTTCGCGCCTCCGAATGGGCATGCGGACGAAAAGGGACTTACGTCCGCTCGCCAGACCACGGTTTCGGAACAGGGCTTCATGTTTTCTCCTGGGAAGATCGCGCAACATCTGATTCTCTGTGCGCTGGCGGTTGGGATGGGCTGTACGCCGATTCGTCCCGAAACCGACCGTTCGCCGCTCAGGGCTGCGCAGATGTCGCCCGACAGTGTCACCCTCGATGTGTTCTTCGTTCGATGTCCCTTTGGCGACGAATCAGTCAACCAGGAACTCTGGCGGGAGGTTGACGAGCAGCAATTCCCCGTCGAGACTCGGCGTCGCCTGGCCGCCAACGGTCTCCGCGTCGGGGTGATTTCCGGGCAGGTGCCGATCGCTCTGTCGCAGCTCCTCGAGTTGAAGCAGAAGTCAACTCCGATCGGCGGTCCTCAGACAACGCCGCTGGCCGAAATTGGTTCGGAAGAGGGGCCGATGTGGAGCCATCAGCAACTCCGGGCCGGAAAGCGGAGTGAGATCAACACTTCGATCATCTACCCCGAATTGCCCGTGCTGCTGTCCGGCCCCGACGGGGTCTCGGGCGAAACCTACAAGCTGGCACAAGGCGTTATGGCCGTTCGTGCCGTACCGGAAAAAGACGGACGTGTGACACTTGAAGTCGTTCCGGAACTGCATCACGACGAGCACCAACGCAACATCACCGGTAGCCAGGGCGCCTGGCGAATCGATAATTCTCGACCGCGTCTGGTGTTCGACGACATGGCCGTCTCGGCCTGTTTGGCGCCGGGTAACATGATCGTGCTGAGTTGCCTGCCCGACCGGCTGGGCACTCTCGGGTATCACTTTCTCACGACCGACTCGTCGGGTTCTCTGGAGCAGAAGCTGCTCGTCATTCGGTTAGCACAAACCCAGCACGACGAACTGTTCGAACCGACGCCAATTCCTCTCGACCATGTGCCATGAGGGCGAAGTGGGCGACATCTGCCGGATGTCGCCGCGGCCGAGCGGTGGCCGAGACTCGTACCCCGCGCCGGTAGCTCACATGGGTCTCACCGCCTTAGAATTCGCCCGGCGATCCTGAGTGTGGCTCGCAGGCCGGCCAGCCGCGTGCCGATTCCTCTTCCGTACAGCCCGATGAGCAGGCCGCGGATGCCTTCGTAGAGTTCGGGGCTGTAGGGGTGCCACCAGAGATTCCTGGACAATCCACCGAGCAAATCGCCGACGATGCATTGAGGCTGGGTCATTTCGTCGAAGCCGATCCGCCCGTGGGTGCGCCCTATCCCTGAGAGCTTGAATCCGCCCCAGGGAGTCTCGGGCAGACCGTGGCTCATCAGGTGATCGTTGATGGTGACGACGCCCGCCTGCAACCGGCGTGCAAGTGCCATGGCCCGGCGGCGATTACGCGACCACACCGAGGCCGTCAGACCCAGGTCGCTGTCGTTGGCGAGCCGGACGGCGGTTTCCATATCGTCAACCTTCATGACGGCCACGACGGGGCCAAACGTCTCCTCCTTCATGACGGCCATGGAGTGATCGACGTCGGTGAGCACCACGACGGGAAGGAAACAGCCCCGGCCGTCGCCCTGAGGGTCTGCCTGGGCGAACAAGGTCGCGCCGCGCTGGAGTGCGTCGTCGATATGTCGACGGACGGTCTCCATCTGATTCGCCGTCGTCATGGCCCCGACGTCGACCCGGTAATCCGAATCGGGGCCGATTCGCAGTTGGCGCACTTTTTCGGCCAGCTTGTCGAGAAACGGCCGGTAGACGTCAGCATGGACGTAGATCCGTTCTACGGCCGCGCAAGACTGTCCGGCATTGGAAAAACCGCCCCAGACAGCCCCGCCCGCGGCTCGTTCCAAGTCGGCATCGGGGCATACGAGCATCGGGTCGTTGCCGCCGAGTTCGAGACAGAGGGGGGTGAGCGTCTTGGCCGCCTTGCCCATCAGTTCCTTGCCGACGGCGACCGAACCGGTGAAGAACAGTTTGTCGACGCCGGCCTCGAGAAGTGCGTCGCCCGCGGCGCGACCCGGCAAGTTAACATAGGCAAATAGTCCTGGCGGAAGTCCGGCGGCAGTGAAAACCCGTTCCAGGGCCCGGCCTACCATCTGGGTCTGGGAGGCCACCTTGAGAACGACCCCGTTACCCGCCAAGAGGGCCATGACAACTTCGGAAAACGGAATTCCAAAGGGGTAATTCCAGGGCGAAATGACGGCCACAACTCCCCAGGGAACCCGGTGAATCTGGGATGACTTGTTGGCAAACAGCAGGTGGCCCGGCCAGAGGCGTTTTGGGCGGAGCAGTCGCCGGGCCTGGCGGGCATAATATCCGGCGGCCAGGGCGGCTGGGAGAATCTCGGTGGCCAGGGCGTCGAAACGGACCTTGCCGTTGTCGCGCGAGACTGTCTCCGCCAGTTCGTCGACGTGCTCAACCAGGTAACCGCGTACCCGGCGGATCGCCCGTGCTCGTGTCGTTACCGAGAAGCCGGCCCACTTGGCCTGCGCCGCTCGAGCGTTCAACACGGCCAGCCGTACGTCCTCCATGGTGTTCAACGGCGACCGTCCCAGAATCTCGCCTGTTGCCGGATTTGTGCACTCCGTGAATTCTTGGCTCATCAGGTTTCCCATCCAAGCGGTGGTCCAGGTGCCCCGCCGTGGTCGGTACACTGGAATCCAGCAGCCGGGCCCTTCTACGCAGTTTTCTTCGCGGCGACTCGATTTCGCAACTCGTCCGACATCGGCATGCCGGTGACAGCGGGATTGTGTCGCAGGACGCCGAGAAGCTGGTCGAGCTGATCGGCCGGTCCTGACGAGACGTCCAGGAAGACCCACTTCCGACCGCCAAACTCGCATCCTCCCCCCATGGCACTCCCCAGGTACTCCTGTCGAATGCGGTACCCGGCACGTTGGGCCAAGGCGATGGCCTCCCTGACCAATTCAACCGTGTGCATCCCAGCTTCTCCAACTCGCCAGCGTCCCTGACTAGCATGATCTCCCCACAACCGGAAGAGTCGTCCGCCTCTTTCCCGAAAGCTCTAACTGATAGAGTTTTCGTCCCGGTGCCCTTATCGAAGAATCTCTTGGAAGGAGATGTGTGGATTATACCGGCTTGGGTTACAGATGCCGAGGTCGCTTCGACGATACGACAGTAGGGAAGCTAAATCATTGACTGGTCTTGAGTTAAGACGCGAGCCTTTGGCAAAACACAGAGAAATCGAGCAACGCGGTAAGCCAGTGAGCCTGGCCTTGCTTGTGAAACTCTAACGGCCAAGTGATTCAGCCGAGCCGGTCAGACGGACGCGGACGAGCCTATTGGAGGAGGCACATCCGGCTGCCTGCTTGGCGGCAGAAGCGTCGGAACCGCACGCTCAGGACGGACGAGAAACGACCGTCCTCCGAATCGGCCGGCGCGGCAGACTTTCCCGACCCGACCCGCAGCGAGACCCGCCAACCTAGAAATGTGGGAGCACCAGAAGCCATGGCCCCGAATAGCGAGAGCCTTCCGCTCGAAAAGCAAGTTGAGATCCTCAAGCAGCAATTGGCCCAGGCCCAGAACCTCACCGCACTGGGCGAGTTGGTCAGCACCACGACCCACGAATTCAACAACGTACTGATGACGATCATCAACTACGCCAAGTACGGATTGCGCCACCAGGACAAGGCGTCGCGGGAAAAAGCGTTTGAAAAAATCCTGGCAGCCGGCAACCGGGCCGCAAAAATCACCAACGGCGTCCTCGGCGTCGCTCGCAACCGCTCGGCCGGACAGGATGCCGCCGACCTGGCCAAGGTCGTGCAAGACACGCTCATCCTGCTCGAAAGGGAGATGAACAAGTACCGCATCAAGGTCGAGACTCATTACGGCAATGTGCCGGAAGCCTACGTCAATGCCAACCAGATCCAGCAAGTCCTGCTCAACCTGCTGATCAACGCCCGGCAGGCCATGCCCGGCGGCGGACGGTTGGCGATCAAGCTCTCCTACGACCAGGCCACCGACATGGTCGAGCTGATGGTTCGCGATTTCGGCAGCGGCATTCCCGCCGATCGCTTGCCGCACATTTTCGATCGCTTTTACTCGACCAAGAGCGGCCCCGATGCCAGCGGCAAAGGCGGCACCGGACTGGGCCTCTCGATGTGCCGCGACATCATCGAAGCCCACCACGGACGAATCCGCGTTGACAGCACGCCCGGCGTCGGCACCGCCTTCACCCTCAAACTTCCTACCGTCACAAAGGCTGCTCCTCCCCGCGCGGTCCCGCGCGCACCCGCCGTCCTGCCCACCATCCCGATCTCTGGTACGCACGCGCCCTCGTGTTCTGTCAAACCTTAAAGTTCGGGTTGCGGATCATTGGATTCCACGCTTCAGCCTGTAAAAGACAGCCTAAAGGCTGGACTCCAGCCGATGGCCAACCCGAAAACCAAGGTTTGACTGAGCACTAGTACCACTGATACGCGTAATCGTGAAACCTCGCCAAGGCCGCCCGGCGCTGCTGAACGTCCGCGTACTTGGACCACTTCGACTGGTGCTCGTCGAGCAGTTCGAGCAAGACTCGCTCCGCACCTTGATACGTCGTCCAACCCTTCTGCTCGTTGGCCCTGGCATTTCGCCGGGCTTCGTCGCGGCGGTCGGCCAGCATGGCCAGGATTCCCTCGCGGACGATTTCGTCCGGACACTCCGCCAGCGGCAAAAGAACGGGGACTCCCTCGGCGCTGATCGGGTGAACGCTGATCTGAACCGACGGGGCCGAGTCGCCCGACATGATCCGCCGCACGTTGTAGCGATGCACGAGCGCGTCGACCGGGGTCAGGGCGAACAGATAGACGCAGAGCGCCAGTGCCAGCAGATGATGGCGAAGAAGCCAGGCGAAACTGCGGTTCTGAACGATCTTCCACACGACCAGGCCAAAACCGACCACGACGCACGTCATTCCGAAGAACCCCACCGTGCGCATCCAGGTCATGCCGTTGAAATGGATGTAGATCAGCATCCGGTGGTAAACCGCCGCGGCCAGCAGCAGGTTTTCGAACGACCACAGCCAGGCCATTCGTCGTAGCCGCGGCAAGCGAGCGTCTCGCAGCACGGTTCCGCGAAAGATCAGGGAAAGCACGACCGTTGCCAACGCCAGGGCGACGGTCAGCCAGGCGGCGCCCTCGTGCGCATAGCCCGAATAATAGAAACCGGTTGGAAACTCGCGGAACCACAAGGTCCGGAACTCGAAGACCAGATAGACGGCAAACAGCCCGATCACGGTCAACAGCGTGTTGCGGAAGGGAACGTACAGCGGTGCGTCCGCCGCCCCGGCCGGCTCGTCTGTCGGACGTTCGATACTCGCCGCCAGCTTCGCCAGCATCGGCCCTGCCACCGGCCGCAACAACCCGATCGTCAACCAGAATACGGCGGCCCAGAACAGGGCCTCCTGCCAATCGGGAACGAGATCGTAGATCCACTGGCGCAGAGACGTCGCCAGCGACCGGAGCGACTCGTTGACCCATGCGAGCAGATCCGGGTTGGCCACGATGAAGATCGTGCCAAAGGCGAGAAGGGCGACCAGGGGCAGACCGTAGTTCAGCCAGGAACTTGGCCCCCTGATGGGACTCAATCGATCGGCGGTCCGCCTGTAGGTGGCCAACCCCTCGTAACCGGCCAGAAAGGTCTGGGAAGCGTAGATGATCAGTTCGAGTACGAAAGGGCGCATCCCCGCCATGGCCATGGAGAAGGCAGCCAGCACAAACAGCCCGCAGCCAATCTGAAGTCCCGAGCCGCACCAGACTAGCCGTCCCGCCAGGACCAGCAGCATCAGGCCCGTGATCAGCAGCCATCCGGAAAGAACTCGCCGGGGGGAACCGAACAGGAGCAGCACCGGCGACAACGCAAAGAACAGCGCGTAGCCCGCATAACCGTCGCTGCGATAGATCGCCAGGTCGGCCAGAACGACCATCAGCAGAACGGCAAGGAGTTCGCGCCACGTGACAGAGAGTTCGTCTGCGGGCAGCTTCTCTTTGGGCGGTTCCGCGCCAGATGGCGGTGGTGGAGACGGAAAGGGCGATTGGTATCGTTCCCCTGTCGCCGCCGGTTCGTTGGCGTCCGCCACGATCTCGGCCTGCACCGCCTGGTTTTCAGACGTAACGTCACCCTGGTCTGTCCCGTCGCCCACCGCAACACCTCCTGTTGACCGGATCACGCGTCAAACTGAGTGGCCTACGCTCCCCGGTACCCAGGGTTCTACGGTTGCCCACGCATTCTGCGCCGGCCCATCGGCTCCCTCGGCGGAACACACAACCTTGCCACTACGGAAACACTTTACTTTGTGACGCAAAGTAGTTTATCGAACCTGGATCGACCTGTCAATCAAGAATTCCCCGAATGCCACGGAATCCGCCCTTCGGAAGCACATCCGAGGTTGCGAATAGGGAGCGACTTCACCCTTTCAACTGCGGATATGCAGCGTCGGCCCCTACTTATCCACGAAGATGCACGGCAAAGAGCATGACCACGCCGCCGGAAGGCAACCTGACGGCTCCTCTTCTCCATCATCCTTTTTTCTTCCCCCCGTTCGCCCCCCTTCATCCAATCGCAGAATACCGAAAGACTGCAAACCGTGCAATCATCCGGCAAGCACGGGCAGTTCCATCGGCCCTGACGTCAGAGCGAATTGGGCAGACTGCATGCAATCCGGCTCACAGCAGCCAACGAGCGAGATTGAAGTAGATCAGAAGTGTTGCCATGTCGGCCGACGCCAGCACGATCGGGCCGGAGGCGACCTGCGGATCTCGCCGCAACATCCTCAACACGTTCGGCATTCCCGCGCCGATCACGGCGGAGCATGCAACGCTTCCGCCGATGCCGCCGAGCAGAATCAGAGCCACGGTGAACTGCCCCAGCCAGACCAGTGCCACCAGGGCAATCGCAACCGCGCTGGCGACTCCCAGGAGCAGCCCGGTCATCGCCTCCAAACGGATCTTACCAAGAATACCCCTCAGGGTGGGTCTCTGCCCGTGCAGGGCTTGGAGAGCCAGAGTGACCGACTGAATGGCCACACTTTCCGACAACGCCAGCACCACCGGGATGAACAACGCCAGGGCTACCGCGTGCTGAAGCTCGGCCTCAAACACGCCCGAAAGGAATGCCGCCAGAATGCCCCCTGCAATGTTGGCGATCAGCCAGGGAAACCGGCTGCGAAACGCGATGAGCGGAGAAGACTGCTGCGACTCCGTCACATGAACGCCGATCAGTTGGAACAAATCGTCGTTCTGGGTGTTGCGGTCCAGATCGCTCAATTCGTCCGTATAGAGTTCGACGTCCACCACGCCGACCATCCGGCGTTCCTCATCGACGACCGGAAATGCAAGCAGACGATGCAGGATGAAGTACTCGCATGCGTCCAAGATGGTCGCGGTCTGCGGCAGAGTCAGCATTTCCCGAACCATGATCTCCGAGATCCTCCTGTCGAGCTGATTCAGAAGCAAACGGCGAGTCGGCACGACGCCCTTCAAACGGCCGTCCTTATCAGCCACGTAAAAATAAACGATTCTGCCTTGAGGTTGGCTCTCCCGAAGGCTTGCCAAGGCCTCGCCAACGGTTTGCTCAGCATCGAGGCGGGCGAAGTCCGTTCGCATGTGTCCGGAAACGGGTTCGTTCAAGTGTCTTTTGATTTGACTGGGCGGCATCTGGTTTGCCTTGGATGTGGTTCGAGGCAAGCGGACGAGAATTGCTTGTTAGTGTCTTTGTGCTGGACTTGTGCGCATGGTGCGCGCGTGTTTGTGAAGGTTGGGTTGCGGGCTTGCCCCGCCTTGGGATCGCAAATGGCGACGAATCGCCGGCCGTGCAATGCTCACGGAAGCAATTCGCGATACAAGCGAACGTGAGCCTCCACCATCTTATCCACGGTGAACTCCGTGGCTACCCGATTCCTGGCAGCCCCGCCCATCCTGGCAGCCAACTCCGGATCTTCCAGAATCTGCTGGGTGTGCTTGGCAAACGTGGCCCGGCGGCGTTCGGCGTCGGCTTTGGCTGCCGAGACCAACCGGCCCGTCACGTCGGGAACAACCAGGTCGCGGGTGCCGGCAATATCGGTGGCCACGACGGGAATCCCGTGCGCCATCGCCTCCATAATCGCATTCGATTGCCCCTCGTAGGCACTGGTCGACCAGACCACGTCGAAATGCGGCAGGATCCGCCAGGCGTCGTCTCGATGTCCCAGGAAGTGGACCCGATCGCGAATCTCGACCTTGTCGCGAAACCGGCGCAGCCGGTCGCGCAAGGGACCGTCGCCAAGGATGAGGAGATGCGTATCGTTGCGCACGCGTTTGAGCAGATCGGCCGCCCAAATGGCGTCGTTCACCCGCTTCTGCGCCCAAAGCCGCCCGACGAGGCCGATCAGCCGGCTGTTAGGGGGAAGGCCCAACTCTTCAAGGAGCACCTCTCGCGGCGTCGTGCTCGGCTTGGGAGGCAGGATGCCGTTTGGAATCACGACGAACTTCTCCGCCGGCAGTCCGCGTGCACTGTAGAACTCCTTGACCCCGGAGCTGTTGGTCACGATCCGGGCCGTTCGCCGGGCGAGATAGCGATCGACGGCCAGATCGCGGCTCCCCTTCCAGGGATCGACGCAGCGTTCGCCCGCCACCAGGCACTTCACGTTGCACCACATCCCGGCGGCGCGGCCGTAGGCGTTGGCCGCGAAGATCCAGGTGTGGATCAGGTCCGGCTCCCAGTTGCGGATGAACCGCGTCAATCGGAAGAAGGCTTGCGGATCGATCTTCCACCGCTTGCCGATCACCGTGGCCGGAATGCCGGCCTGTTCGAGGTCTCCGAGCAGGGGCCCGCCACGAGTCAGCGCGCAGACGTGAACGTCGAACTCGTCGACCGGCAACCGGGCGGCCAACAAGGCCAGTTGTTTTTCGGCCCCCGCCCGATCGAGCGTGGGAATGACTTGCAGAATCCGCTTTTTCACGATTGACTCGGTTTCCTCTTTCGCCGGACCAGGTTCTCCAGCAATCGGAGGTGGTCGTCGGCAACCTTCCCGATGGAGTAGTTCTGCTCGACGTGAGCTCGCGCGGCCGCGCCCACGGAACTCGCTTGGCCGGCATCGCCGCACAGGTCGACCAGGATGCGGCCCAATACGTCGCTCCCGCCCGGCGGATACAGCCGCGCCAGCGTCCCGTCATCCAACACGCTGCGATGTTCGGGCCGGTCCGCCGCGGCAACGGGCAGTCCGGCCGCCATCGCCTCCAACAACAGCGCCAGCGACTCGGGGAGATCGTCCCCGATGATCGCGACATCGGCGGCCGCCAGCAATTCCGTCACATCGGCAAACACGCCCGGAATCACCACGCGTCCGGTCAGTCCCGCCTTCTCGATCCGGCGGTTCAACTGCGATTGATTGGCTTCGGCCCCAACCAGCCAGAGGCGTGCGCTGGGCCATCGCTCTGTCACCAGACGCCAAGCGTCAATGGCGGTCGCCGGCCCGGTCCACTCGTCCAAACTGCCAGTATACACGGCGACAGGCGTCTTGGGGGGGCAGTGGAGCAGAGTATTGACGCCTTCCAGGGCCGATCGAGCGGCCAGTTTGACGGATAGGTCTGCCGGGTCGGGAACGGCAACGCCGCCGACGATGCGGTGGATTCGATCGCGCGGATACCCCGCCGCGATCAGTTCGCGATGCGAAATCTCAGTCGGTCCCACAAAGGCGTCTGCCTTCAGGGCAAGACGTTTGATCTTCCGCCCGCCTGCCGACTCCAACTGCCACAGACAATCCCCCGTCTGTCCCGAACCCTCCGCCCGCAACACGACGACACCCCACCGGCGGACCGCCTTGAGAACCACGTGGGAATCCTGTCGTATCCCGCACACGTAGACTGCATCGTAACGCCCTGCGTTGTCGCGCATATGCAACGAGAGATTCCGCAGCCAGCGGCGCGTACCGAGAAAGCCCTTGCCGCGTCTCGGCAGGCGCAACACCCGCACCCCTCGATAATCGATTCGATCCGGCCAGTTCGCCTCCCACTGGACGGTGATCACCGTCACCGCCACGCTGCGAGCGACCAATTCGGCCGCCAGGCTTGCGATCGCCCGTTCCGCTCCCCCCGCGATCGGCCAGAACCGCCGAGTTACTATCGCCAGCCGCATCCGAAACACTCCCGACCTTCTCCAAGCAGGCCACGCCCTCACGCTTGCCTAACCAGATACATACGTTCAGAACCAGGGCTCGATAAACCTGTCCGAAAGAAACAGACCGGCATTCTAGACGGCAGGACGCCGTCGTGAAAGCCTGCGGAACTGGGGCGGATCAGGGCTGCGGCAAGGCGTTGATCTGCAGCGAGCGAACTCCGTCGATATCGACCTGTTTTGTCCGCGGGCGAAAACCGATCCTGCCCGCCGGAATGCTCCTGAAGGGAGCGCCCGGGTATTGCTGGAACGTGAGCTCTGCGGGTGCGTATCCGTTTCCTTCCAGGATCAGCCATTCCTTGGCTTCGCTGTAGGTGATGCGGTTGGCCCGGGCCGTGAAGGTGGCGTTTTCAGCCACGACATTCCCGAACGCCTCCAACTCGACCGACCTGGCGTCGGCGACCGGCAACGGTGCTTCTGCCACCGTCAAGCGATCCGCCGTCAGCAGGACTCCCTTCTCGCTCAGCGCGTCGGGATTGTTGACGTCGAGCCGGGCCTGCCACGAATCGACCTCATCGTAGACGCATCGGACCCGCTCGGAGAACGTAGCCACGCCCCGCTCGCGGTTGCCCGTCATCATTTGCGGGAACTCAACGTGCAGGTAGAGCAGTTCCTTGCCGGTCTTCTCTTCCGTTGCCGGAGGTTGTCCCTGGCCGAAACGGCCTTCAAGCAACTCGCTCGATCCCGGTCGAATCGTGGTGATATGTCCCGGCCCTCGGGCCGAGAAGTCCCCCGTGCGGCGGTTGATCGTCAACTCCTCCGCCTGGAATTGCTCCCACGACAGTTCGTCCGCACTGCCCGGAGTGCCGCCAATCCCTACGCTCACCTGATGCAGCATGCCTGCGCTGCCCGTCGCCGAGGATGCGGAAGCATTCTGATAGCTGTGCCCCTCCATGAATACATTGCCACGGCAAGTGATCAGTTCCACATCGGGTTTCGGGCGGTCCTTCGACCGTACATCGCGGAACAGAATCTGCGGAGTGAAGTGCACCTCGAGAACGTCCGTTCGCAAGTACTGGTTGGTCGCCTTGGCGAGGACTCTTTCCTCAAACGTCGCCTTCCGGCCGTCGAATTCCATCCCCTTCTGCCAGCTCACCGTGAACGTGTCGGCGTGCGACCGCGGATTCCTCTTGAGATCCCGCTCCATGGGCAGGCTCATGTCTCCCGCTCCGTCGATGCGGAGGATGTTCGTGACGTTGTTCACCTTGATGTTCGTCCCTCGAACCGCCATCCCGCGTCCTCGGAATACGGCGGGTCGGCCCAGTACGGCAATCTGCGTCCTCGAAGCGTCGTGGAAGTCGGACACTTGAATCCGGTCGCCCTCGATGTGCGTCGGCGGATCGTCGCTGTGGACCAACGGGAACTCGTCGAGTTGCACGCCCCCTTCCAGCAACAGGTTGGCCAGTTCGGCATCCCCGTCGCGCATCAGCACCTGTGCCTGAACCGAGTTGCCGAGAACCCGGTAACGCCGCTCGATCGGTTCGCCGGGGGAATGCGGGCGCAACGTCTCGCCCGACGCCCCGCTCGAAGACGGACTCGCCATCGACCGCTCGTCTGCTCCGGCAGATTCTTCGCCGCCCGAATGCGGCGTCTCTCCCGCTTCTTTGAACCAGATTTTCATCTCGTTCACTTTCCCGAACAGTTCCGGCGAATTGACTTCGACCTGCTGCTGAATGTGCATGCGGTCCGGAACGATTTCGAGCTTCTCGCGATCGGGCCCGGCGGGCAACTCGAACAACCAGAAATCGATGCGTTCAGCGTTCAACTTTCCCACGCCGGAGTACCGAAGGTCGACCCCGCCGCTGAGCGTTGCCAGATGCTGGTCCTCGCGGGGCTCGAGTTGCAGCAGGTCATTCCACTGCACGAAGATGTCCTGCCCCGGGCGATCCTGCAGTTCTCCCTGCAATCGCCCCGGCCCTTGCGCGTGGATCTCGCCCAAACGCCCTTCGGCTTTTGCCGTATACTGGATGCTTTTCGCCCAGATGCGGTTCTTCTTCTCGCGGAGAAAGACCTCGTCGCCCAGATCGAGGGTCACGCGTTTCTCTTCTACTTCGTAGACGAGTCGCCCGCCGCGTGCCTCGGCGTCGCGACTGAAAACCCGGACAATCACCGGGTTGCCGGTCGCTTCGATTTTGCGAAGCTGGAGATCCATGTCGGACGTGCCCGGCAGAACAGGCTCGTCCTGCTTGCCGTCCAGGTTCACCAGCCCGCGGCGCGACCGGGCGAATCTGAGGGTCAGCACCTCGCAGTTGAGCTGATCGGCGGACCCGTTCGGATTCAACCGGTAAACGTCCACTCGATCCTGAAACCTGGCATACTGGCCGGCCAAATCGAATCGAAACGGCCCTTCGCATTTGATTTCCAGCGGGCCCATCGCTTCCGGGTCGGCGGCATCCTGGACAAGCCCGGTGGCGGCCGGCGTCTCCTTTTTGGGCGGCTCCAAGTGCAAGGAATCCAACTCGAGGAGCTCGAACGACTCGATTCCACGGACCTCAGGCGGTTGGCCGGCCGATCCGGGACGCTCCTCATCGCAGTCGAATTTGATCACAAGGTTGCGCCCGCTGCCGTAGGACGGTCCATAACGAAAGCGTACCGAATTGGTCGTTGCGGCCTGATCGGGCATGAGTTGCACGTCCCGCGTGACGATCAGCAAATCGTCTTCCGGACCGTCCGATTCTCCGGGACTGGTAATGGTGATCTCGCCGAGCAGGCGGCCCGACGTGGGACGCTCCACCTCGCCGCTGCGCAGATCGAGCGGCCGCCCGAAGACCAGCATCGCGCCGGCGGGCGCATAAAGCACGATCGGCGGCTTCGGTTTGACGCCTTCTTCCGACGCGCCCGGCGTGTAGATCAGCACGCACGGCTCGATCTTCACGCGTCCATCGTCCAGATTCGTATACTTCTGCATCAAGAGCTTGACGTCGTCGCTCTCGATGATCCAGGGGGTTTCCAACTGGGCCCGGGCTTGCGGAGGAACCAGTTGCTGCAGCTCGCCCAAGCGATTGTTGATTCGCCGGGCGGCGCCGCGGCGTGTTTCGCCTGCAATCCCTTTTTGGGGCCCCGAGGCCGCCGGTTCGATCAGCGGAACCGCCACCAGCGCGTAGAGCCAATAGGCTCCCAGCACCGTGGCGAAACTCGTGATGAACCGGATCAGTTTCGGCATCGAGTCAGTTCATTCTCTATGCGGGTCAAGCCCGTGTCTCAGCGTCGTTCGCCTGCCTTAGTAAGAACTCAGAAGGTCTTCCCAACGCTGCTGGTTCTTCAGAATCATCTCCACCGTCTCTCGCACGGCGCCGTGACCGCCGGGCAGGGAAGTGACAAAATCGGCCGCCTGGCGTACCTCGAGTGCGGCGTCCGCCACAGCCACGCCGAGGCCCACGGCACGAATCAGGGGCAGATCCGGGAGGTCGTCCCCGATATAGCCGACATGGCTCAATGGAAGTCCCAGCTTGTCGACGATCTCGTGGACGGTGACCATCTTGTCTCCCGTCCCTTGACGAACCAGGCTCACGTCGAGTTCGCTCGCCCGGATCTTCACCGCGTGGGAACTCCGCTGCGTGATGATCCCGAATCGATTCCCGCTCTTCTGCCACAACCGGACGGCCACGCCGTCTCGAACGTGGAATTGCTTCGACTCGATCCCCTGGTTGTCGTAGACGATCCGCCCGTCGGTCATCACGCCGTCCACATCGCACAGAAGCAGTTCGATCGCTCGGCATTTCGCACTAAGGTCGCTCAACTCCTCCTCCACAAGTTTCTCTGGCAAGACGGTTGTTTACGCGCTGCGACGCTGCTTACGATCGTGCGCGATCCGATCCGGCGCCTCGGCCGGTTCCGCCACTACCGGTTCTTCGAGTTGCGGAAACAGGCCGACCACGTCGGTCACGTCGATCAGGCCCGTGGGACGCCCGTCGGCGTCGACCACCGGCAGTTCGCTGATCTTCCGTCCCGCCATCAGGACGACGGCGTCCGTCATCATGGCCCCGTCTTGAATGGTGATCGGGTTTCGGGTCATCACGCCGCGGATCGGTTGATCGAGCGTCTCTTCACGCCGGTGCTCAAACAGCCTGGCCAGATCGCTGTCGGTGAACAGTCCCGTCAGTCGCCCCTCGCCGTCGACCAGCATAATCGCTCCCGTTCGCCGGCCGGGCATGCTCCGCTGAACGAAGACTTCGCGCACGCTCAACGAATCGTCGGCCACTCGGCACATCTGCAACGGGCGACAATACTGACCGACCCGGCTCAGTTTGCGGCCCAAAGCTCCCGCTGGATGAAACCGGGCAAAATCTTCCCGTGCAAACCCGCGCATCCTGCTCACGACCAGCGCCAGGGCGTCACCCAGGGCAAGCATCGTGGTCGTGCTCGTACTCGGGGCAAGCCGCAGGTTGCCCGCCTCCTCAAGCGCACCAAGCTCGAGCACCACCGCTGCCGTCCGCCCCAGCGTACTCTCCTCGCGGGCGGTCATGGCGATGATCGGCACGCCCATTTCCACCAGTGAGGGGAGTAGTCGCAGGATCTCTTCCGTCTCGCCGCTCTGGGAGAGAATCAGCACGACGTCGTCCTGGCGAAGACGTCCAAGGTCGCCGTGGACCGCCTCGGCTGGGTGCAGAAAGTGGGACGGCGTCCCGGTGGAGGCAAACGTGGCCATCAACTTTCGGCCGATCAGCCCGGCCTTTCCCATGCCCGAGACAATCAGGCTGCCTCGACAGCCAAACAGGAGGTCGGCAGCACGGCAGAAACTCCGGCCCAGGCGGCCGGCGATCGACCGGATCGCTTCGCTCTCATTCAGAAGTATTTCTCGCCCGAATCGGAGCTGCTCGAAAACAGACAACTGACCGGTCGCTCTGGCACCTTCCAGGCTCATGCGTTCGTCATCCTTGACGTTTGTCGATAGTAAGACCCAGGCCCTACTCCGGCGTATCAACCGGCGTCGGCGGAATCCGGCTTCATGGAAATGTAGACCCTCCGTGGGGCAACCCCGTGCCCAAGGAGACGGCGGATTGTAACTCCTAATACTGTTTGCGGCAACGCAGACCTACGCTGTCCTGACACCAGCGTCTCCTGATTCCTTGTCTTAGCTATGCTATTTGTGCTGTTTATTATGCGTATCTTGTCTAAATACTTCTGTCAGGGGGGGAGTCGTTGCCTCTTTCTTGTCAGTCGGGCTCTGTGAACGCAACCTACGGTTAAACAAGGGGATTCAGGTCACTCGGGCAGAATCGGTCTGACGATACTGCAGTCCTCCATCTGCCTCGCCGCGTATTCTCCTACGAACGAGGGATGAGTCGGGTTCGCCGCCTGTGCCGATCCGCCTGTATCCGACAACCGATTCCAGTAAAGAGGGCACCTTGCCAATGTCTGTGGGTCTGCTCGATTTCACGCTCTCCGCGTTGATTGCGGTACTTGGCACGCTGACGGGGTGGTTTTGGCGTAAACTGCGGGTTCTCTCCAAGGCAGCCAACGCCGCCTCTTCGGAGACGCAGATGAGACATGCCGAGGCCATTCTGGGGCGCTTGCATGATTTGGCGGCAGGGGTGGCTGCCGACGTGGGCGAACACAACTTGCAGGTGGAAGCGATCAACGATCGGTTGACGGCTCAGGGCGGCAACGACGCAACGGCCGTGGTGGCCGCGGTGAGCCAATTGCTGGCAGCCAATAGCCAAATGCAGCGGCAGCTCGATTCCGCCCAGGAGCGGCTTCGGGAGCAGGCCAAAGAGATCGAATCGCAGACCGCAGCCGCTCGAACCGACGCCCTGACAGGCCTGGCCAATCGCCGCGTTTTCGACGGCGAACTGGCAGCCCTGACCGAGCGGTATTCCGAAGAAGGCAAGCCGTTTGCCTTGACGATTCTCGATATCGACCATTTCAAGGAATTCAACGATACTTACGGCCATCAGGTCGGAGACGTCGTTCTGCAGCACGCCGCAAAGGTGTGTCTTGCCTCGGTCAGTGACACCGACGTCGTCACCCGTTTTGGCGGCGAAGAGTTTGCTGTGATCCATCCGGGCACGTCGCTGGAAGAGGCCACAAGCCGAGCCGACGCGTTGCGACAAGCGCTCGATCATTCGCTCATTCGCACCGATGACAAGGAACTCCACGTGACGGTCAGTCTGGGTGTGGCTGAAGTCGCCGCCGCCGACAAGCCGGCGAGTCTCATTGTGCGAGCCGACCAGGCTCTCTATGCCGCCAAGCAAGGCGGCCGGAACCGAACTTTCTGGCATGACGGGGTCGGACCCCAGGCCTACCGGCCGGCGCAGGAATCGCCGGCAACCGAGCGTGCCGAAGTTCTGCCCAAAGCGGGACAGGCCGGCAACTCAACCTCCACACGAAACGTGCGCGGGCCGTGCGGACAAGTCGCGGATGAAGACTCAAAGAACCTCTTGGATCGCCCTGCGTTTCTGCAGAAGCTCGCCGAATTTATTGCCGGCATGCGATGTGCTGAGGACGTCCCCACGGCTTTTCTCGTTCAGATCGATCGGTTTGACGACCACCTCGATCGCTACGGCGCGGCGATCGGAGGCCAACTTCTCAATGCGCTGGCGACCGTGCTGTTCGCGGTTGCTCGCAAACAAGGCGCCGTGGCACAATTCAGCAAACAGTCTTTCTCGCTTCTGGTTCCCGGCTACGGTCCCGCAGAGGCCACAATGATGGCAGAGCAGATCCGAAAGCTGAGCCGGCAATGTCCTTTGCCGATCGAGGCGGGGGCAGTAGAATTCACCTTGAGCATCGGGGCAGCCCAGGTCAGAGGCAACGACACGGCCGACCGCATGATCGAGCGGGCGGAGGCGGCGCTGGAGTGTGCCGTTCGGGCCGGCGGAGATTGTGTGTTCTTTCACACTGGCAGCGCCCCCGAACCGGCTGAAGCCATACTTTCCGAGGCGAACTGCGCCGTTTGATGCCGATTCCCTTCGAACCTCAACGGACCATTGCCGGAAGCCGAACGTGCGGTGCGGCTGCCCTGACCATGGTTTATCGGTCGTTGGGAGTGGAATGCGAGCAACCGGCCGTCTGGCATCGCGTCGCGGAGGAGATTCGCGACGGAGTCTGCGCCACCCGCACCCACCGGCTCACGCTGGATGCCAGCCGGCAAGGGTTGGCGGCCGTCACACTTCAGGCCGAGCGGCCCGCCGAGTTGCTTGCTCAGGTCTCGAAGACCGGTGCCCGGGTCGTCCTCAACCATCGGCTCCAGCGCGGCTCGCACCTGGGTCACTACAGCGTTCTGCTGCGATTCGACGGGCGGGAGATCGAGATTCACGATCCCCACGGCGGCCCGAACCGGGTGTTGCCCTGGGAGGAATTCGCCGAACTGTGGTGCCCCAAGCCGGGCCCTTCCGAGATCGTGGGCGGGGTGCTGGTTGCCATCGGGACCCGGCCCTCAATCGCCGGAACCTGTGACCACTGCGGCCAGCAGATTCCAGCGGATTGGTCCTGTGGGCGGTGCGGCCAGCCCGTGCCAACCGGTCCGGCGGGCGTCGTCACCTGCGTCGCTCCGGGGTGCCCCGAGCGGTTTTGGCGTCGGCTGTTCTGCCCTCACTGCGACTGGGCGAAGAGTTGACTCCCCTGAGGGGGCAGGAGAACTGCAAAGTCCTCTTGTGGCAAGAAAAGTAGCAGGCACTCTCCGAGAGCCGCTGGCGGGAAATCGGGATTTCCGGCAGTTCTGCGGACGGCACGGCGGAGCATGCCTGCTACTTTCTTCGGCGGACGGCACGGCGGAGCGTGCCTGCTGCTTTCTTCGGCGGACGGCACGGCGGAGCGTGCCTGCTGC
>ENA-UOUL01000292-UOUL01000292.1-bioreactor-metagenome-genome-assembly--contig:-NODE-292-length-87367-cov-25.243441_pt1 | contig 87367 bp, 78 predicted proteins | sample MGYA00249838_ERZ747220 | MGnify/ENA primary metagenome ERZ747220 (study PRJEB28778, sample SAMN05720191) | bioreactor metagenome | isolation source: Anaerobic biogas reactor | place: USA:Washington... | reverse complement strand
TTGATTTCTACCTCAATTGGTAAGGTGCTTGTGATCGGGGAGATTTGCTACCCCCCAAATTTTGCGCAAAACCAGAGTGACAGGTCTTTGGCAAACCAGAAGTTCGCACAACCTGCCAGGTTTTCTATCCTATTTTTGGAATGCAAAACCGGGGGCGTCCCAAAACCCCCGGTTGCATCAGAAGGAGGAGAATCCTTATTGTCTGCGGCCCCCGACCACATCTAACCCTACTATACCTCTTATCGCAGTAGATGCTTGACGTGAATCTGACGCTTTCCTGACGATCTACCTAAAAATTGCATCGGATTGACCCGATTCAACGGAAATAGCCGTTACATGCTGCTCAATCCGTTGAGAAAACGTTTTCACGATGCGTTTGATATTTGTGTCCGCAGTTGGCCGCAGCCGGCCTGGATATCGATCCCCCGCCGCAACCGGAGGGTAAAGGGGACGTGACGGCGCTCCAAAATCTGCGTGAAGGCTTCGATGCGCTCCTCGGAGGACGGCTGTCCATTGTATCCGGCGGTGGGGTTGAGCGGGATGAGGTTCACGTGGATGAGCATCCCCGCCGTGCGCGCGGCCAGCGCTTCGGCCTGCTCCGGTGTGTCGTTGACGCCGTCGATCAACACCCACTCGAAGGTGACGCGGCGGTTGGTCTTCGTCAGATAGTCGCTGATTGCGCCGAAAAGTTCGTTCAAGTTGTGCTTGCGGTTGATTGGCATCAGTTCGTTGCGCAGCGCGTCGGTGGCGGCGTGCAGCGAAACCGCCAGGTTGACCTGCAAATCCTCGTCGGCAAAGCGGCGGATCGCCGGCGCAATCCCAGAGGTGCTGAGCGTGATCCGCCGCTGGCCCATCTGAAAGCCATCGGGGTGGATGAGCGTGCGAATGGCGGCCAACGTGGCGTTGTAGTTCAGGAACGGCTCACCCATGCCCATCAGCACCACATTGGTCAGTTTTTGGCCCTGTGCCTCGAGTTCGCGGGCGAGATGTAACACCTGCGCGACGATCTCCCCACTGGTCAGATTGCGTTTGATGCCCATCTGCCCGGTAGCGCAAAACTGGCAGCCGACGGCGCAGCCCACCTGTGTCGAGATGCACGCGCTGCGCCGCTCGATATAGCGCATGAGCACGACTTCAATGGATTGCCCATCGTGCAGTTCCAGCAAATCCTTGCGCGTCTCGCCGTCGAGGGATTCCTGCCGCGCCACCACGCGCGGAACGTACAGCTCGGCCTCCGTGGTCAGCCGCTCGCGCAGCGCCTTCGACAGCGACGTCATCTGCTCCACATCCATGACGAGATGGCGGTAAAGCCACTCCCATATCTGTTTGGCGCGATAACGCGGTTCGCCCCACGTCCCCAACAACGCTTCCAGTCCGGGTAAATCCAAATCGTATAAGTTCGGTTTTGCCATCGTTTCCTCAACAAACTTCGATATAAACCGCGAATCTCGCTAATCTACGCGAATCTCTAGAAAATTAGCGAAGATTCGCGTGATTCGCGGTTAGAATTCTCCCAGGCCTGTACCAACGCTGCCAGGTCGTCGAAGACGACATCCGGGTGGATTGGCGAGGCCGGCAGTTCATCCGCTTGCGTGATGCCGGAGAGTACCAACGCGGACGGCATCCCCAGGCGCAAGCCACCCAGGATGTCCGTATCGAGCCGGTCGCCGATAACCAGTGTCTCTTCTGCTGCGACGCCCATCCGCGCTAACGCCCGCTCGTAGAGCAGCGAGCCGGGCTTGCCGGCCATCACCGGCGTGACATCGGTGGCCGCGATCAGCGCTGCGACTTGCGCTCCGTTGCCGGGCACCAGGCCATCTTCCATCGGGAACGTGCGGTCCGGGTTGGCAGCGATGAAACCCGCGCCGCCCCGGATGAGCAGCGTCGCCGTCGCCAATTTCTGCCAGGTCAGATCGCGGTCCCAACCGACGGCAACGTAATCGGCGCGGTCGCCCTCGGTCAGCACAAAGCCGTGGGAGCGCAGCGCCTCGCGGATACCCGGTCCGCCAATGGGGTAGACCGGCGTGCCCGGCGCGACCTGCATCGCCAGATAATCGGCGGCGGCGGTGGCGGAATTGAGTACATGCTCAGTCGTCGTCGTCACGCCCATACGGGCCAGTTTCTCGACGAATTGCTCCGGCGTCTTGCTGGCGTTGTTCGTCGCCAGGATGTAGGGGAGATGTCGTTCTTCGAGCAGCGCGAAAAAATCGTGCAGGCCGGGCAGCGGCGTCTCCCCGCGCCAAAGCACGCCGTCCATGTCACAGATCACGCCCTTGATCGCGCCCCAGTCCAGAGACGCCGCCTGCCGCGACAACAAGGCTTCGTAGGCGGCGGGCGTATCCACATCGGTCAAAATGTCAGGACCGGCGACGAGCATGGTCACGAGATCGTCGGCATACTGCGCAAATAACGCGCGCCCACCGATGTCGCCAGAGAGTTGCGCCAGTTCGGCGAAGAAGCGCCGGGCAAAGAGTACCGGCATTCCGCGTCGCCCCTCGCGGCCAACGGGAACGACAATTCCGGCGTCGTGCTGCCGCCAGTACGTCACCAACGATCGCAAGAAGCGCGCGTCCACCAGGGGCTGATCCACCGGTAAAAAGACCGCCGCCTCCACCGACGGCGGCAGCGCCGCGACACCGAGGTTGAGGCTGGTGCTCATCCCCTCTTGCCAACGGTAGTTGCGCAGCACGAGCACGTCGCGCCCGGCGAGTGCAGGCGTTACTCGCTCGGCCTCCGCGCCCACCACCACGACGACGGGCGACAATCCCGCCATCCACGCCATATCCGCCACGTGGGTGATGAGCGGACGTCCCTGCCAGGGTAGCAGTTGCTTGGGCGCGCCGAAGCGCGTGGAGCCTCCGGCAGCCAGGATGACCGCCGCGACAGTCGGTTTAGACATGGCTCGCCCAGAACCGCTGGATGATTTCCTCATCCAGCCGGTCGCGCATGTAGGCGAGTGGGACGCGCTCTACTGCCGAGCGGAGAAAGCCCTGGACAATCAGGCCTTCGGCGTCGCGGACGGGCAGGCCGCGCGCTTGCAGGTAAAACAATTGCTGCGGATCGATGCGCGAGGTCGTGGAGCCGTGGCTACAGCGGACGTCGTTGCAGCGGATTTCCAGGCCGGGGATCGAATGGGCGTGCGCGTCCCCTAGGAGCAGGTTGTTGTTCGCCTGGTAGCCTTCCATCCCTGCGGCCTCTTGCTCGGCGCGGACCATCCCGTAGAAGACGGTGCGCGCTTGATCCCGCAAAACGTTGCGATAGAGCAGATTGCTGTACGTGTCAGGCGCGCGGTGATGCTGGTACGTACTCTGGTCGATGTGTTGATCGCCCACGGCGAAGGCATAGCCGTGCATCTGCGCCCGCGCGCCAGAGGCATTGAGCGACGTGGTGAGGAAGTCCTTGCTCATCCGCCCGCCGAGCGCGCCGTTGACCCACACGAAATTGACATCCCGTGCGAGGTTCGCCTCTTGCACGCTCAACGCATAACGGTTTTCGCCCCAGTGCTGAAAACTGGCATAGCGGACAAAAGCGCCTTCTTCGGCGTAGATTTCGACCATTTCGAGGTTGAGTTCGGGCTGGCGCTCCTGCGAGACGCGATCCTGGATCAGCGAGACACGGCTGCCTTTCTCGGCGATGATGAGCGTGTGGTGCAGGCCGCTGCCGGAGTCGTAGGCTACCAGCGATTGCAGTGGACGGGAAACCCGCGCTCCTGCCGGGACGTAGACGAACGTGCCGCCGTGCCACAGCGCCGCGTGGAGCGCCGTCAACTTGTTGAAATCCGGGCGGGTGGTGCGACCTTGCATCCAATAACGGCGGATCAAGTCGCCGTGGGTGTGCAGCGCGCGGTGTAGGTTGTCGAAGATCACGCCGCTGCGGACATCCTCCGGGCGCATCGTCTGGTACGAGTTCGCGTCGTTGCAGTGGACGAGCGTGCCGGAGACCAGGTCCTCAGGAGCCATATTGTGATGCCAGCACAGCGGGAGATCGTCCAGGGACGCGCGTTCGCGCTGCTTCGAAACCACGCGCAGCGAATCCAACGGAAAACGATGCAGCGGCGTGCGCCGCCACGCTTCTTCTTTCTGATGTGGAAGCGGCATGTCTTGCGCCAGCATCCAGGCCTCACGCCGCACCGCACGCATCCAATCAGGTTCGGCGTAGAAGTCGGACAGCGCCTCGACGTCGCGCAGGCTCACGTCCGGAAATTCTGAGGAAGTCTGCACGGCGCTCATCCGACAAAACCCTCCATTTGCAGATCGATCAAGCGGTTCAGCTCGACAGCGTACTCCATCGGCAGCTCCTTCACGAACGGTTCCAAAAAGCCGCTGACGATCATCGCCGCCGCGCGTTTTTCGGTCAAGCCCCGGCTCATCAGGTAGAAGAGTTGGTCTTCGCTGATTTTGCTGACGGTGGCCTCGTGCTCGATGTGCGACTCGTCTTCGTTGACGTCCATGTAGGGGTAGGTGTCGGTGCTTGATTCGGGATCGAGCAACAACGCGTCACAGGTCACCTTGGAATGCGCGCCTTCCGCGCCCTGCGCCACGCGCACCAGCCCACGGTAATCGGCGCGCCCGTTCCCCTTGCTGATCGACTTCGAAGTGATGAGCGAGGAGGTGTGCGGGGCCAGGTGAATGGCTTTCGCGCCGGCGTCGTAGTGCTGATTATCGCCGGCGAAAGCAATCGAGAGCACCTCGCCGTGCGCGCGCGGGCCTTTGAGGACGACGGCGGGGTATTTCATTGTAATGCCGCTGTTGTGGACAATGAATCCCTCCACAACGAAGTTGCCTGTACCCTCGACTTCAATATCCCACGTTGGTACCTCTGAAATCGAAGGGACACCGATATGCACATCAACCACCTCAACGGTCCCAGGGAGTTCGATATTGGAACGCCCTACATGACGATGCTGCTTCAGTGCTGAATTGGGCACCAATAACATCTTCTGTTTGGTTTCTTCACAAACGTAATCCAGTAACCGAGGATCAACCGGCAATTCAATCCTGTGTGAACCGTGTGCTGTCGTGGTATAGCCCATAATGACGACCTGACGTTCTTCGGCAAATTCCGTATAAATCCGGGGGGTAATGCCCAATGTAACCGCCAATCGTGCCACATCTTGCAGAAGTTGCCGGTTCACGGATTTAATCAGAATTCGGCGCTTTGAAATCGGCAACGTACCATCTGCATCAATATATCCAGCCAAAAACGCCAGCCGATGACTCTCAGGTGTCGAGAACACCCACTCTGGAATACGTTTTGTATCTGCTGTTCCTTCGAGTCCTTGCAAGCCAAATAAATCAGCCAGTTCAACCGAATTCCATGTCAACTGAATGCCATCTTGGCGTTCGGTCGGTGGTGTATCAATGATTTCGGCCATACATTGGATCAGTTTGGTGCGCGCGCGATTGTCACGCGGGATAGAAAACCCGACTTTGGCATACCGTGTGCCTCCATTTTGCGCCGATTCCCGATAAATATTGCCATCACCCACAAACAAACCGAAAAGCCACATTAGATCTACCGTGCTTCGTTCTGGCAACGTAAGACGCAACACCCGATCGCGCGTCGCCTCAAACGTATCTGTATATTGATTGCGAGACGTAAAAGTTGTTTTAGCTTCTGGAATCTTCAACAGATAGGGCTGCCCAAAATCTATCGAACGCCGAGGAACAATCGCCTGGCTAAGGTGATCAGCGCGGATGTAAGCTAGTTGATAACGTCCTAACTTCTTGGGCCGCTCTGGCGTGTAAATGTAAGAATAAAACGGGTGATTATCCGTAACGCGCAATCTCCTTTCACCGTAAGAAACCTCACGCACACGCTGATAGCCGGAAAAGCGTTTTGCCAAAACCTTGCGGAAGACCAACTGCCCGCTTGCTTCATCGAAAGAGAGAACTTCGTCACCAATTTTAAGCGCCTCGATAGGACATAATCCAGTTGGCGTTGTTACCGTAGAGCCTTCGGCCAAACAGCCCAGGTTTCCGTCCACCCAGGCCATCGCGCCGTCTTCTTCCACCACCGCGCGCTGCGTGACCAAGTTGTAGACGTTGGTCGACCAGTTCTGGATCGTCGTGTAGCGCGCTCGCGCGCCTTTGCCGACGAAGATTTCGATGACGCCGGTGTGCAGAGCGGCGGTCGTGTATTGGGGCGCTGTGCAGCCTTCGATGTAGTGGACGTTGCTGCCTTCTTCGGCGATGATGATCGTGCGCTCGAACTGCCCCAAACTCTGCGCGTTGATACGGAAGTATGCTTGCAAAGGGATTTCGACGTTGACGCCCGGCGGGACGTAGACGAAGCTGCCGCCCGACCAAAAGGCACTGTTCAACGCAGAAAATTTGTTGTCAGCGATAGGAACGACGGTGCTGATGTATTTCCGGACAGTTTCGGGATACCGCTGCACGGCGGTATCCATATCCACGAAGATGATGCCGTGGCTCTCCCATTCGGCTTTGAGCGAACTGTAGACCGCCTCGGAGTCCATCTGCGTCTCGACGCCGGCGAGGAATTTGCGCTCGGCTTCGGGGATGCCCAACTTGTCGAAGGTGTCTTTGATCGCGTCGGGGACGTCGTCCCAGGTGCGCGCTTTTTCGGGCGTGGCACGCATAAAGTAGTAGAACTCCTCGAAATCCAGCGCGCCCAGGTCCACGCCCCAGGTGGGCATGGGCATGCGGTCGAAGATGTCCAGTGCTTTGAGGCGAAAATCGAGCATCCACTGCGGCTCGTTCTTGAGTGCCGAGATGCTGCGTACCACGTCCTCGCCGATGCCGCGCCGCGATTGATGCGCGTAATCGATGTCAGTGGTGAAGTCGTACTGCTGTTGATCCTTGAGATCGCGGAGTTCGCTGTGCGGCGTTTCCATACATCAACTCCTAGCCGCCGCAGTCCCCTGCGCTACTTCTTCTTTGACCCAATCGTAGCCTTTTTCTTCCAACACGTCCACCAGACTCGCATCGCCGGATTGGAAGATGCGCCCGTCGTAGAAGATGTGGACGAACTGCGGGTAGATGTAATTGAGCAGCCGTTGGTAGTGCGTGATGACGAGGATGCCCATATTGAGTTCCTGCTGCAAGCGGTTGATGTTCTCCGAGACGATGCGAATTGCGTCGATGTCCAGGCCGGAGTCGGTCTCGTCGAGTATGGCAAATGTGGGCTTGAGCAACGCCATTTGCAGGACCTCGGCGCGCTTTTTCTCGCCACCGGAGAAGCCCTCGTTGAGGTACCGCCGCAAGAACGCCGGATCCATCTTGAGCTTGTCCAGGTCTTCGTTTAGCTCGTTGCGGAATTCGCGCATCGGCATCAAATGCGCGTTGAGCCGACCGCGCGCGCCGGTTTGCGCCTTGTCGCCGTAACCGCGCATCGCGCTGGTGGCCGCGTGGAGGAACGATTGGAGTGTCACACCGGAAACAGACACGGGATACTGCATGGCCAGGAAGAGGCCGCGCCGGGCGCGTTCGTCAGGCGGCAGGGCCAGGAGGCTCTCTCCGTTGATCAACACGTCACCCTGCGTCACCTCATAATGCGGATGGCCCATCAGCGCGTAGGAAAGCGTGCTTTTGCCAGAGCCGTTCGGCCCCATCAGCGCGTGGGTTTCACCCTGACGCACGACCAGGTTGACGCCTTTGAGAATTGCCTTGCCTTCCACATTGACGTGCAGATCACGAATTTCCAGTGTTACCGGCTCCATACCCTAGTCCTCCACGATTGTCTCAGCGGATTGAACGGATGAAACGGAAGGGAAAAATCCGTTTGAATCCGTTAAATCCGTTGACAGTATAGGCAAAACACGGGTTTTGTCAAGGTTTTTTCTTACAAATTCAACACCAAATCCCCAGGAAAAAAAAGGCCAGCATCGCAATGCTGGCCGTCGAAATCACAACACGAGCGGTCTAACCGCTGAACGCTCCGCTCAACAAACCCACGCCGATCACGCCGACGCCAAAAATCATCCCGATGACCAGGGTAATGATGAACCCCACAACCCAGCCAATGGCGACCGTGGCAATCGTCTTGCCGGTATCCAGGTCCAGTCCTTCTTGAATCGCCAGAAAGCCGGTGTAGAGCGAAAATAACCAGGCCAACAGGGAGATGATGGACCCTAAACACGGAATAAACGAGAGAACATTCAACGCCAGCGGGACTTGCGCAAACCCGATCACGCGCAGCATTTCACCGATTGTGGCTTCTCCATGAAAGATCGTCGTTCCCACGAAGTAGGTCACAGCGGCCCAAACCACCCAGCTGATGAAAGCGGAAACGATAGCGACTAAGAAAGCAGACACGAAACTGGTGTCGTTTATGAGTGCTCCGATCCCGCCACCAATCGCCGACAGCACCGCGACAATCGCCACCACCGTCACGGCCTGCGACATCGCCGATTCATCAGTCTCGACTTCAGCATAAACACTCTTGTCCAACTTGATCACACGCAGAATTCGATCTAACATTGCTTTGCTCCTTTTCAAATATGATAAACGACTGAATTTTGTAAAGCTTGTAATGACCAAGCCTACGTATCTATACGTAATATTCCGAAAATAGTATCACGAAAAACGAGTTATCCATATTCCACAGTGGAATCTCTGGCGGAAAATTGTGAGAAGTTTTCCACACCTTTCACATCCGCTACTATAGGGGGTACAGGACTTTGTCACCCCAATATGTAGGAATGGAAGAAATATCACCGCCCTACAACTATGACCGCACAGCACAAAACTGTGGATAACTTAGGGTTTTCGGTGGAAAACTATACGTTTTGGGGGAAAACTCCCTCTGGCAACTACCCGGAAGGGGCCTCCCATACCGAAACAACAACGCTCGCGATCAACGAACTGCCGGTTACCCTGAAACGACCTCAGCACCGATTTGCACAATATTCCCCACTTTATCCCCAACTGTAATTTCATCTAAGTTGCAGATATAGCGATGGCTCCACTTCGTACCCCGATAGGTAGGGACAAAAAAACTTCTCCCCACAATTCACTGCTCTACGATGAGTACTACCCTTTATATTAACTTTATTTCAAAACTAAAATAATGAAAGCTGTTCTACATCTGGCGGTGGGTTGAAGTCTTCAGGAATAAGCCTTCCATCTAGCAAAGCCCGTAATTTGTCGAAATCGGCTTCAACGGTGCTGCGTAAACTTGGTTGATGTAATGCCGCGGCCGGGTGGTACATAGGGAAATAAACGCGCCCGTTTACCTTACGCGGCTGCCCATGAACGACGGAGATTTTTTCGTTGGGGAACGCGCGGTTCATCGAGTGCCGACCGAGGGTGATAATAACCTGGGGGTTGATGATTTCAATTTGTTGATCTAGATAAGGCGTGCACACAGCAACTTCCTCTATTTGCGGCTCGCGGTTTCCGGGTGGACGGCATTTGATCACGTTTGTGATGTACACCACACCGCGATCGATGCCGGCTTTCTGCAACAACTCGCTCAGGAATTTCCCTGCTGCGCCGACAAAGGGAATGCCTTGCTGATCTTCGTGGAATCCAGGCGCTTCGCCGATAAACATCAACGTGGCGTCCACCGGCCCGTCACCGGGGACGGCGTGTGTGCGCCCAACGTGGAGCGGGCAACGTGTACATGCCCATATCTGTGTGTGGATAGTTCCCAAAGCCTGTTCACGGTTGTCGATCATAGCTGTCCTCCTTACAAAAATGGCAAACTAAAAATTCGTTAGCATCCGTTCGATCCGCCGAGAAACCGCGATAGGTTATGCTATGCTTGCCGGTTGAGGGTGAAAGCGGTACTCCAGTAACGCGCGCCGGTGCTGCAAATAGTCGTAATATGCGCGTCCTTCGACCTTGGCGCGCATGTAATAGGCATCTTCTCCGTCGGCATAGTAACCTCGCAACTGCGAAACGACGGCGAAGTCGTACTTGGCGTAGAGGTTTTGCGCCACGGCGTTCGAGACGCGTACTTCCAGGGCTACCGTTTGCGCGCCACTGTGTATGGCTTGCACAAGCGCAGTGTGTAGTAGCAGTTCGCCTAGTCCCCACCCACGCCATTCTGGACGTAGTGCCAACGTGCTGATATGTCCGCGCTCCATTTCGACGCGCACCCCAACAAAACCCACGATTTGTGCAGCCAATGCCGCGCGACGTTCCGCCCACGAATGAGTAGGCATTGCTGGTGTCAATTGCAGGATGAAATAGTAGGCATTGGGATTGAAGTACAACTCCTGTACGTAGGCTGATTCCGGCCAGGGATCGTGAAATACCAGCCGGTCAATACTGGTGACCGAAGGGATGTCTTTGGCTTCCAATCGCCGAATCTTGAACGGCAATCCATTTTCGTTCATCGTGCATATAGAGGTTGGAGTAATGCCGGATCGTCGGTTTGTCCTGCGCGCAGGCGTGTCCAGGCCAGATCCGCCAGGAAGCCGGCCCGCCGTAGATGCAGTGCCGGTGCAGGGAGCGTTAGCGTTGTGTTGGCTGGCACATTCGCCTGCTCGATCTCCCCCACGAGCAAGGCCGGTTCGTCGATTCGGGCAAACAGCTCAGCCCACGTGCCCAGCGCGATCTCGGTTTCGACTCGCCAACCGCCTTCGTGCCAATGATAGCGGGCAGAGCCGGCGCGTTGCCGTCCGGCAGCGAAGACGGCGTACAAGGGCCGCTCATCCGCGGGCTGTGCCGCTACGAGGATGTTCAGCGTGGGGATACCGATCAGCGGCAGTTGCCGGGCGACCGCTATCCCTTTCGCCAGGGCCACGCCGATGCGCACGCCGGTATACGATCCCGGCCCAATGCAGACGGCTACAGCGGTCAAATCGGCGGACGTGAGATCCGAGGCTGCGAGCATTTGCGCGATGCGCGCCGCGAGCGTCGTCGTGTGCCGGTTGACGGCTTCCCAGGTACATTCGCTGCGCAACGTCTGCCCGTCGTGCAGGGCGATGCTGGCGCGTGCGGTGGCGGTATCAATGGCGAGTAGCATCAGTATCCGGCCAGCTCCTTGCGTAGTTTCTCCTGGATAGCGCGGTGGTGGTCTCCATGGGCGCGGAAGGTCAGTGAGCGTCGCTGTTCATCTAGCACGCGCAGTGTTATCCACAGCGCCTCTTTGGGAAAGAGATCGGTCGCGCGCTCCGCCCATTCCATCACACACACGGCCCCCGGATCACCCAGCATTTCCGTCAAGCCCAGGTCTGCAGCCTCGGCGAGCGCGGCGATGCGGTATAGGTCGATGTGATAAAAATACTCGTCGTCCTGGTTGCGGGTGTGGCGGCGGATGATGATGAACGTTGGGCTGATGAGCGACGTCGTTGCGCCCCAGCCAATGCCGATGCCCTGCGCCAGCACAGTTTTTCCTGCTCCCAGATTCCCTTCTAACGCGATGACGTCTCCACCAGAAAGCAACATTCCCAAACGCGCACCTACGCGGCGTGTTTGCTCCGGGCTACGGCTGATGAATTCTATGGCATCTGGGCTCAGGATTGGCATAGTGTCATTATACTACAAAGGCGGCATCTTCCAAAAATCATCTTCTACCATTTGCTCCAACAACTGCCGCGCGGCGGCTTTTGCGCCGGGTTCGCTTTCTCCCGCCGGACCGACGCACGAAGGACAACCATCCGCGCACGGGCACGTCTGCACCCGCTCCAACGTCGCCTCGATAAGACGGGGCCACAAGTCCACCAGACGCGGCGATAGCCCCGCCCCACCCGGCACGCCGTCGAAAACGACAATCGCGGGCAGACCGCTTTCGGCATCGCGTGCCTCCACCGATGCGCCCAAATCTCCGGGATCGCACATCAGGAACACCGGCGCGAGATTGCGCAGCAGGTAAGAAAGGCCGCTCAATGCCGTCCGCGCGCCGCGCGCCCGTTCCAGTTTGCGGTGGCACGGGGGGCAGACCGTGAGCAGGTTCTCCGGGGCATGCGCCAGGCGTAATGCCTCCTGCCGGGGATATTGCGCCAGGAACGTGCGCAGTCCGGTGAGATGATGCACCTCCAGGGGGTGCATCGGTTGCGCCGTGATCCCACACACACGGCAGCGTTGACCGTCACGGGAGAGGATCGTCTCACGGATCTGTAGCCATGCCGGGCCGTAGTCCAGCGGGGCAAGCATGACGCCAGCCTCCGCCAGGTCTTCCACCAGCGCCGAGGGTAACGTCAGCCGGAACGCCTCCGTTTCCATCACCTGCTCCGGCAAGTCGATCTCGCCCCAGCCGAGCGTTTCGTGCGTGCCCTGCTGCACGCGGCGATACGCCGCCGGTTTGATGTGCACACATACTTCTTCGTCGGTGATCTGCGGCGTGGTGTTGAGGTCGCCAAGTGCCCGCCGCGTAGTCAGCCGTTCCACCTTCGTCGAGGACGTGGCGATAGTGTAGTAGTCCAGTTCGGCGGGGCGAGCCAGTGCGATGCCCTGCTCCCAATCCAGCGACTCGATCAGGTACATCTCGCCGCTGTGCAGGTAGACCGCTCCTTCGTGAACCAGATTGGGCGCGCTAGGTCGGTCCACCGTGCCGATCACCGCCCCGGGATCGCCACTCTCCACTGTGGCCTGAATCACGACATTGTCCGGTGTGGCCGAACGCAGCGAGAGCGATTGGGCCGGGTATGCTTCGCCGACCCACGTAAACCGCCCGTTGCGCTCGTGCAGCACGTCTTCCGCGCTGAGCGCTGTAAGGAGCGCGCCAACGTCCTTTGCCCGGCCAAAAGGCTCGTTTGGCTCGAAAGGTAGCTCGAACGCGGCGCATGTGAGGTGTGCGGCGAGCAGGCTCAGCGTGTCGGGATTCACCCGCGCCTCCTCCGGTGAGCGCCCAAAAAAGTACTCCGGGTGCGAGATCAGGTATTGATCCAGCGGCGCCGGCGTGGCGATGAGCACCGAGAGCGACGCCCCCGCCCGCCGTCCGGCGCGCCCCATTTGCTGGCGCGTCGCGGCGATGGTACCGGGGTAGCCGACCAGAATCGAGGCGTCGAGCGCGCCGATGTCGATGCCCAGTTCCAGCGCATTGGTGGCGACGACGACGCGCGTTTTGCCCTCGCGCAGGCCGCGTTCGATGGCGCGGCGTTCCTGGGGCAGATAGCCGCCGCGATAGCCCTGGACAACGTCCGGCGCAAAACCGGCGCGGGAGGCGCGCTCCCGCAGCTCGCGCAGCAGCAATTCCACAGTGACGCGCGCGCGGGCGAAGACGATCGTCTGTACGCCGGCCTGAAACAGCTTCAGCGTCAGTTTGAGGGCTTCACCGGACGCGCTGGCTCGCAGGCCGAGATCGGGGTTGAGCAGTGGCGGGTTGTAGAAGATGACGTGGCGCTGGCCGTAGGGCGCGCCGTCCTCCTCAACCGCGCCGACCGGGTCTTCCCACACCGCTTCGGCTAGATCGCGGGCATTGGCGATGGTCGCCGAAGCCGACACGAACTGCGGTTCTGCGCCGTAAAAGCGCGCCACGCGGCGGGCGCGGCGCAACACGTTGGAGACGTGGCTGCCGAAGATGCCGCGGTAAGTGTGCAGCTCGTCGAGCACGATGTAGCGCAGGCCACTGAAGAAGCGCACCCAGCGGGTGTGGTGCGGCAAAATACCCAGGTGCAGCATATCTGGGTTAGAGACGATGATGCGCGCCTCGTTGCGGATGGCGGCGCGATGGCGTTGTGGCGTGTCGCCGTCGTAGGGACGCAACGCGAGAGGCGCTTGCAGCGCGCCGATCCACTGTTCCATTGAGGTGATCTGATCGTGCGCCAACGCCTTCGTGGGGAAGAGCAGCAGCGCCGTTGCGGTAGGATCGCGCAGGAGCGTGTTGAGCAGCGGCAGTGTGTATCCCAGTGTCTTGCCGGAGGCCGTCCCGGTGGTGAGGATAACGTTCTCGCCACGCAGCGCGGTTTCGACGGCGTGCGTCTGGTGTGTGTAGAGCGCGTCGATGCCCAATCTGCGCCCGGCTTCGGCGATGCGCGGATCCAGGACGTTGGGCCACACCGTCGTATCTGCGCCTTTTGTGGGCAGCGTCCGCCAGGCGGTTACGTTGCGGATGAAGTTTCCGTCTGCGCGTAGTGTCGTAGCGAGCGTTTCGATGATCCCTAGAACTCCGTTATCGAATTTGGCAGCGGGCCTTCGGTGTCGTCCAGCCCGGCGAATTCGTGGACGGCGGCATCTTCGCGGTAGTGTGTGCCCCGCGATTGGCGGTTATGCCATGCCGCGCGGGTGACGATCCAGGCGGTCTGCGCCATATTGCGCAGGCCGATAAGGTTGTCGTTCAGGCGCGTGGAGCGGTAAAATTCGTCGATCGCGCCCCACAGGTGGTTGAGGTCTTGCAGCGCGCGTGCCAGCCGGTGGGTATTGCGCGCCAGTCCAACATACAGCCACATGATGTTCTGGATCGTGCGAGCGTCGCGGTAGACCAGTACTGGGTCGGCGGCGTCGCCCTCGCTGACATCCTGCCAGGGGGAGATGGTGTCGGTGGGGACACAGCACAGGTCGTCGCGGGCACGGATGTCACGCCCGGCGCGATCGCCCCACACCAATCCCTCCAGCAACGAGGTGCTCGCCAGGCGGTTCGCGCCGTGGACGCCGGTACAGCTCACTTCGCCGATGGCGTACAAGCCTTCGATGGTCGAGCGTGCCCACAAATCCACGTGGACGCCGCCGCAGAAGTAGTGCGCCGCCGGGACAACAGGGATCGGTCCGGCGGTGATGTCCACACCGGCTTGCAGGCACGTCGCGTAGATGCTCGGAAAACGCTCTTGGATGCGTGCCGGGTCCATCACGCTCGCCAGGTCGAGCAGGACGTGCGGGTACCCGTGTTCCAACATCTCGTTGTGGATGGCGCGGGCGACGACGTCGCGGGGAGCCAGATCGCCCCACTGAGGCGCGTAGGTGTCCATAAAATGCCGACCGTCCGGCGTGTAAAGCCGCGCCCCTTCGCCGCGCACGGCCTCGGAGACGAGGAAGTTATCGGCGCCGGGCACGGCCAGCGTGGTGGGGTGGAACTGGATGTACTCCGCGTTGATGACGCGCGCCCCTGCCCGGTAGGCCATAGCCAGCCCATCGCCGCGCGCGCCGGGCGGATTGGTGGTATGGCGGTAGATGCGGCCTACCCCGCCCGTAGCGAGGATCGTCGCCGGCGCGAGGACGCGATGAATGACATTCTCGATGCGGGCCAGCACGTAAGCGCCGTTGCAGGTGATGGGTTGGTAGACGGCGAGCGGATCGTGGCTGTGGTGCGACGAGGTGATGAGGTCCACGGCGGTCATCCCGGTGAGCAAGGTCACGTTGGGCAATTCGCGCAGCCGGGCGAGCATGGCCTCCTCAATGGCGTGGCCGGTTGTATCCTCCACGTGGAGGATGCGCGACACAGAGTGCCCGCCCTCCCGCGTGCGCGAGATTTCGCCGCGCACGTTCTGGTCGAAGGGGACACGACATTCCTCGATGAGCACGCGCTCCACCAATCCGGGCCCTTCCTCGGCCAACAGATGCACGGCCGGCGGCCAACTCAGCCCGGCCCCGGCGCGCAGCACGTCTTCAACCAGCAGGTCAGGTGAATCGCCCTCCCCGTCGGCCACGATGCCGCCTTGCGCGTAGCGGGTATTGGTCTCGTCCGATTCGTGCGCGCGGGTGATGATGGTGATTTGGCGCTGGCCGTCTTGTGCGAGTTGTAGCGCCGCCGCCGCCCCGGCAATTCCACAGCCGATAATGAGTACGTCAGTTTCAATGAGCATAGGTCTCCTTGTAGCTGTCAGCGATCAGCTTTTGGATGAATGAGGTTAGCATACGTTTGATTTCGGTGACGTTGTTGTGCAGGTCAGTGTAGATAGCAGCGGGTAAGAAGCCGAGGTCGTGCGCCAGAAGCAGGTGGTATTCCAGCTCACTGGCGGAACCTGCGGCGATGTGTAGAAAGCGGGCTAGTTCAGCTATGGTATCGCGGCCACAACCTTCGGCGATATTCGCCGGGATAGAGGCGCTGGCGCGGCGAATCTGATTGGTCAAACCATATAGCTCAGTTTGTGGGAACGTAGTCGTTGCCTTATACACTGCCAACGTCAACTGATGCGCTTTCTCCCAGACCTCCAACTTTCGAAAATCTCGCATAATTCTCCTTAAAAGCTGTCAGCAATCAGCTTTCAGCTGTCAGCCAGAGCTGATAGCTGACAGCTAGAGCGAAAGCATTCTCTCCAGCGCAATCCGCGCCCAACGGCGGGTTTCCGGCTCGACGGTGACTTCGTTGAGCAGGGCGCCTTTCGCCAGGGCGTCCATGATCTCGGCGAGGTTGGCCAGGGTGATCTGGCTCATGTTGGCGCAGAAGGGCGGCACGTCCGATAGCGAGAGAATGCGCTGGTCGGGATGTTCGGCTTGCAGGCGGTGAACGAGACGGCTTTCCGTCCCGATGGCCCACTGCGTTCCGGCGGGGGCGGCTTCCACCTGCTTGAGGATGTAGGATGTCGAGCCGGCTTCGTCGGCCAGGGCGACCAGTTCGGCCTTGCACTCCGGGTGGACGACGACACGGATGCCGGGGTATCGTTCGCGCATTTTCTGGATGTGCTCCGGACGGAAGCGCTGGTGAACGTTGCACACGCCGGGCCACAGGATGACCCGCGCGGCGCGGATCGCTTCGGCGCTCGGCGGGCGGCGGACGTCCCACAGCAGCATGTCGTCGTCGACGATGCCCAGCTTGTGCGCGGTGTTGCGGCCCAGGTGTTGGTCGGGGAAGAAGAAGACGCGCGGGCGCTGGCTCAATGCCCAATTCAACACCTTGTCCGCGTTGCCGGATGTGCAGACCGTCCCGTTGTGCTGCCCGCAGAAGGCTTTGAGCGCCGCATCCGAGTTGACGTAGGTGATAGGCGTGATTTCGGCGCCGGCGCTACTGCCCGTGGCGGCGAGCGCGGCGTCGAGGACGCCCCACGCCTCCTCGACCAGATGCTCGCTGGCGGTCTCGGCGAGGAAGCAGCCCGCGTCGATGTCGGGAATAAGCACGCGCTGGCCCGGTTTCGCCAGGATCGCGGCGACTTCGGCCATGAAATGGACGCCGCAGAAGACGATGTACTCGGCGTCGGTTTGCGCGGCGCGGCGGGCGAGTTCCAACGAATCGCCGCGATAATCGGCGAAGGCGATCACGTCCTCGCGCTGGTAGTGATGGCCGAGGATGACCAGGCGGTCGCCGAGCGCAGCTTTGACCTCGCGGATACGCGTCGCCGGGTCTGTTTTTGCGGCTTTGTCGACAGGCTGAATCTTCATGCTCAGATCGAGCGCCTTGACGGAGTGGGTGAGCGCGCCCGCGGAGATGAAGTCCACGCCGGTCTCCGCGATGTCCTTGAGACGCGCGCGGGTGACGTTGCCGGAGGCTTCCAGCGGCACCCGTCCGGCAGCGATGGCGACGGCTTCGCGCATCATATCGAGGCTCATGTTGTCCAGTAGGATGCGGTCGAGTGGCGGCTCGATAGCGAGCGCCTGGCGCAGTTCGTCCAGGTCGCGGACTTCGACTTCGATGGGCAAATCGGGATGCTGCGCGCGGGCGCGTTCCACGGCGAGCAAAAGGCCGCCCGCGCCGTCGATGTGGTTGTCCTTGATCATCATCATATCGAAAAGCGACATGCGATGGTTTGCCCCGCCGCCCATGCGCACCGCGTACTTGTCGAGCACGCGGTAGCCGGGCAGCGTCTTGCGCGTGTCGAGGATCGTCGCATTCGTGGTCGAGATGGCCGAGGCGAAATTGCGCGTGACCGTCGCAATGCCCGACATCCGTTGCAGGAAGTTGAGGGCGGTGCGCTCCGCCGCCAGCAGCGACGGCCCCGGCCCGACGACATCCGCGACAAGCTCGCCGGGCACCACTTCCTGCCCGTCGGCGATGCGCGCGGTGAAGGTGATCGCGGGGTCCACGCGGCGGAAGACGGCCTCCACCACCGGCAGCCCGGCGATCACGCCGCGCTCTTTGGCCGTGATGCGCCCGTGCAGCGGCACATGTGGATCCAACGTCGATGTGCTCGTCGCGTCAGCCGGTCCGATATCCTCAGCGACGGACAGTTCAATCAGCGGCGCGGCGGCGTCAAGCAGTGCTTGCAATGTCTTATCGTCCATAGTGACTCCTTGAGGAATAAACCGCGAATTACGCGAATGTCTGCATTCGCAGAATCTACGCGAATTTCTCGGAAAAGATTAGCGAAAATTCGCGTGATCCGCGGTTAAGAATCTGCTGAGATTAGAGTTTGGACCCTTGCTGTTTGCCGACGGCGATTTGCTTCCACGCGGCGACGACGGCGAGGGTGATGATGGCGGAGATTGCGGCTTCGGGTAGGCCGTTGGTGACGATCACTGCCGGGAATGCTATCCACGGTGCGTAGCCTAGCACTCCAATGGTTCCCAGGACGAGCAACGTGTTCGTCAGGCTACCTGCGATCCCCGAAATCACCAAGCCCGGTACGGGCCAACGTTTCAACGCCCGCCATGCCAACCAAGCCAGCGGGCCTATGAACAAGCGTGGCAGGATAGCCAGCAAGGGATTGGTGAACCATGCATCTGATGGGAAGGTGGGTGCAATGGCGGCTTGCAGCATACTGAACGCGCCGAAGATCAGGCCAATGGCGATGCCTACAATTGGCCCTTCCAGCACCGCACCGATGATGACGGGGACGGGCATAATAGTCAATGAGATTCCGCCAAACCAGGGGATGAAGCCCCAATGTGTCAAGCCTAACAGGGCGGTAATCGCGCCCAACACACCGGTGATGGTGATTTTGCGAATGTTATCTTTTGACATGGCATACCTCTTTTTCTGAATAACCGATAATGATGGCATTATAGCTGAAGCTGAAGGAAGATAAAGTGTCCGTGTCTACAATCGCAAAGGTGTTATACTATTGACCGGAATGTCTGCGCTGATCGAATTCAACAATGTGACCTATGCTTACCCGCTTCCCAACGGCGGACGTATTGCCGCGTTGCGGGAGATTTCGCTGCGCATAGAGGAGGGCGAGTATGTCGCTGTCGTTGGAGCGAACGGCTCCGGTAAATCGACGCTGGCGCGGCATCTCAACGCGCTGCTCGTCCCGGATGCCGGGCGTGTGACTGTCGCCGGGCTGGATACGCACGACCAATCGCAACACGCGACGATTCACCGCACCGTGGGCATGGTCTTCCAACGTCCTGAGGATCAGATTGTGGCGTCGTTGGTGGAAGAGGATGTGGCGTTCGGCGCGGAGAATATGGGCTTGCCGCCGGCCGAAATCCGCGCGCGGGTGGATGAGGCGCTGGAGACGGTGGGGATGTCGGAGTTGCGGATGCGCCCGCCGCACCAACTTTCGGCGGGACAGCAGCAGCGTGTGGCCCTGGCCGGGGTGCTGGCGATGCGCCCGCGGTGCATCGTCTTCGATGAGGCCACGGCGATGCTCGATCCTGCCGGTCGGCGCGCGGTGCGCGCGATGATGGCGGAGTTGCATCGCGCAGGATTGACGATTATCACGATTACGCACTTTATGGAAGAGGCGCTCGACGCGCAGCGGGTGGTGGTCATGGAGCGCGGGCGTGTGGCGCTGGATGGCCCGCCGGAGAAGGTGTTTGCCGACCCGGATACCTTGCGGACTTTGGGCCTGGACTTGCCTCCGGCGGCGGGATTGGCGCGCACCCTGCGAGTGCACTTTCCGGCGCTCCCTGCCGGGCTGTTGACTGTGCCCGCGTTTGTCGAAGCGTTGGACGCCCTGCCGCATCACGCCGTCGAGATGCCGGTTGCGCAGGCCGAACCGTTGCCGGTTGCCGGGACGCCATTGATCGAAGTGCGCGACCTTGGGCACACCTACATGCTCGGTACGCCGCTGGCGCGCCGCTCCCTCGAAGGTGTCACGCTGGACATTGCCGCCGGCGCTTCGCACGGGCTGTTGGGCGCGACCGGCTCCGGCAAATCGACGCTGATGCAGCATCTTAACGGGTTGCTGCGCCCGCAGGAGGGGACGGTGCGCGTCGGCGACTACGCGTTCCACGATCTCAAAACGGACGTGCGCGCCGTGCGCCGGATGGTGGGGCTGGTGTTCCAGTTGCCGGAAGCGCAGATTTTCGAGCAGTACGTGGGCGACGAAATCGCCTATGGGCCGCGCTTGCAAGGGTTGCTCGGCGATTCGCTGCGGCAGCGCGTGCGCTGGGCGATGGAGCTGGTGGGCTTGGGTTTCACCGCGTTCAAGGATCGCTTTACGTTTGCGCTCAGCGGCGGCGAGAAGCGCAAAGTGGCGCTGGCCTCGATCCTCGCGCTGCGGCCCTCGGTGCTTCTGCTCGATGAGCCGACCGCCGGACTGGACCCCGCTTCGCACCGCGAATTGCTCTCACATCTGCAGAAACTGAAGGAGACGGGGATGACGCTGGCGCTTTCCTCGCACCGGATGGAGGATGTGGCGGCGCTCACCGGACAGATAACGGTTCTCGACGATGGACATTCTATCCTCGATGGCCGCGTGGCGGACGTTTTCGCGCAGGGCGAGCGGTTGCGTGCGTTGGGGCTATCCACGCCCGTCGTCACTCAGGTGGTTGAAGGCTTGCGCGCGCGCGGCTGGACGCTACCGCCCGGCCTGGTCTCACCCGCTGCACTGGTTAAGGCTTTGTCTCGATATATTTCGTCAACGGATTGAACGGATTTTAACAGATTCTTTGCCATTCACTCATTCGCCCATTCGCCCATTCGCTGATTCTCTATTCGCTGATTCTCTATTCGCTGATTCTCTATTCGCTGATTCTCATGCACGATTTTGAATTCCTACGCTTTGTCAACATCGGCCAGTACCTGCCCACCGGCTCGGTTATTCACCGGTTGGATCCGCGCGCGCGGCTGTTGGCCGGTTTCTTCTTGCTGGCGGCTGTCACTGCTGCGCCGCGTTGGACTGGACTGGCGGCGGCGCTGGTTGTGCTGCTTGCCGCACTGGTCATCGCGCGGATACCGCTGGGGTACGCGCTGAAGGGATTGCTCCCGCCATTGCCTTTCATTGTGTTTCTCGCCGTGCTGCAAATTCTCTTCGGGCCGCGCAGCGATGCTGTGACGCCATTGTGGACGTGGGGGCCGGCGTCCATTTCCACTGTCAGCCTCTTGAACGGCGCGCTGCTCGTGCTGCGCTTTGCGGCGTTGATTCTGACGCTGAGTTGGCTCTCGTTCTGCATCTCTACTACGGAGATCGTGCGCGCGCTCGATGCCTTGCTTGCGCCGTTGACGAAAATCGGGCTGCCGACGCACGCTTTCGTGTTGATGGTGCAGGTGACGCTGCGCTTTCTGCCGCTGCTGGCGCTGGAAGCGGAGCGGATCGCCAAATCGCAGGCGTCGCGGGGCGCGGAATGGGGCACAGGTCGGGGCGGATTGCTACGTCGGGCGCGCCAGGCGTTGCCGCTGCTGATACCCTTGTTCCTCACCGGCTTGCAGCGGGCGGAGAATCTCGCGCTGGCGATGCAGGCGCGAGGCTACCAGGGCGGCAAAGGCCGCACAACGATGACGCCACTACACTTTCGCCCAGCAGACGCCGTGACGTTGTCCCTGGCAGTAGCCTTGGCACTCCTGGTGATATACATATAAGGCCGTGGCGCGAATCTTGAACGCGCTTCCCCCGTCTACCGCCTACTCTAACCCTTACTTTCGCAGTCTCAATTTTAATGGTATAATATCGTCGGTATCGAAATTTCCTGAATTTGCCGGAATGGACCGGCCTGATTTGAGAGGAATGAACGAAACAACACAAGTGAACAATACGTTCGGACAAGAAACGTCCGCGAGCGCAGACGACGCCGACCCATCGAGTAAAACGCGGCAGACCTGACGCAGCACGGCATCGTGCCACACTGACCTCCTCGGAGTGTTCACAGGGCCGCAGCACGTGCTGCGGCCCTGTTGCGTGTCTCGACGGAATGGCTTCAGGTCTTGTACGGAGGAGACGCCTATGCTAACGCACTTAAGGTTAGCACAAAATTGGATCCGACTACAAGACTAGCGACTATGTGACTATTCTGAAGGAGGTGTGGCATGTTGTACGTCAGTCAAATGCAAAACCGGCAGGTCTGGGATGCCTGGGGAAATCCAGTGGGCCGGTGCGCCGATGTACTGATCGGCGCTATGGATCGGAATTTCCCACCCGTCAAAGCGCTACGATTGCGTGGTGATACCACCGACAACGGTGACCGCTTTATCCCTGCTTCATGCGTGAGCAGCCTTTACCCTAGTATCACGCTCAATGTTCCCCAAGACAAGTGCCCCGCCTATACCCCTACCGGTGACGAGCTGCATTTGCTGGATCGTGTGCTTGACCGGCAAATCGTGGACACCGAAGGCCGCCGCGTGGTGCGCGTCAACGATCTGCAATTGGCGCGCGTGGGCGATCAATACTGTCTGACCGGCGTGGATGTCGGCGGGCGCGGCTTGCTGCGCCGTCTGGGACTGGAAGGTCTCGGCCAAGCGCTCGCCCGGCTGCTAGGCCGTTCCTGGAAAACCGGCGTCATCCCCTGGGAAGATGTGGCCCCCCTTCATCAAGAAGACCCGCTGCGTTTGCGGGTTTCGCATGACCGTATTGTGCATTTGCCCCCGGCAGACCTTGCTGCTATCCTCAATGACCTGGATTACCACACCAGCGCCACGCTGATGCAAACCTTCAGCAATGAAACGTTGGCCGACGCGCTGGAAGAAAGTCCCGCCGAAGTGCAGGTGGCCGTCCTTTCCCACATGGAGCCGGAACGGGCGGCGGACATCCTCGAGGAAATGGACCCCGACGAGGCCGCCGACCTGCTGGCCGACTTGCCCGAACAAACCAGCGAACAACTACTCTCCTTGATGGAAGATGACGATGCCGCCGAAGTGCGCTCCCTGTTGCTCTATCCAGAGGATTCCGCGGGTGGCATCATGACGACCGAATTTGCCCACGCGCCTATTGGCCTGCGCGCTGGGGAATTATTGGATTACCTACGCCGCTCGGAAGACGCGCACGATGATGAGGTTATGTACTATATCTACCTGGTGGATGAAAACCACCAACTGCGTGGCGTAATCAGTTTGCGCGATCTGGTGATGGCCTCCCCGGACGCCGATCTGACTCCGTGGATCGAGATCGATCCGGTGACGGTGGACCCTTATACACCGCAAGAGGAGGTCGCCTACATGGTGGCGAAGTACGATTTGCTGGCAATGCCCGTCGTTGATCCGGAGAGCGGGGTGTTGCTTGGCATTGTGACGGTGGATGACGCTGTGGATACCGTGTTGCCCACGGCCTGGAAGAAGCGGCTGCCGCGCTTCTTCTAGTACGTTCATTCTTGGGGGAGGGCATAGATGAAGACATTGATGAAGCGCGGTTTACGAGCACCGGCCTGGATGCAACGCATTTTCTTTTATCTTTCGATTTTGGGACCGGGATTGATTACGGCCAGCGCCGACAACGATGCTCCTGGCATTGCCACGTATTCGATGGCCGGTTCGACGTATGGCTACCGCTTTTTGTGGTTGGTCGTGGTGATCACGGTGGGCGAGATCGTGATCCAGGAGATGGCAGCGCGGATGGGCGCCGTCACCGGCAAGGGCACCGCCGACCTGATCCGCGAGCGTTTCGGCGTGCGTGTGACGGCCTTTGCGATGCTCTGCCTGCTGCTGGCGAACGTAGGCACGGCCATTGCTCAGTTCGCGGGTGTGGCGGCGGGGACGGAATTGCTCGGCGTGAGTCGTTATTTCACTGTGCCGTTCGCGGCGCTGTTGGTGGGTTTTTTGGTGCTGCGCGGGTCTTACGATAACGTGGAAAAGGTGCTGTTGGTCTTGTGTCTGGCGGCGCTGAGTTACGTCGTGACTGCAATTATGGTGCGTCCCCCGTGGGGTGAAGTGCTGCGCCAGGCCGTTACACCCTCCTTCAGCCGTGATCCGAACTACATTTTTGCGGTGCTGGCGACGATCGGGACGACGATTACGCCGTGGGGCATCGTCTACATGCAGGCATCGGTGGCCGACAAAGGCGTGGAAATGGCGAATTACCGCTATACTCGCATGGATGTGATGTTCGGCGCGGCGTGGGGCAACGTAGTTTCGGCCTTCATCGTCATCAGCACGGCGGCAACGTTGTTCATCTACGGCATCAACGTGGAGACGGCGGAACAGGCGGCGATGGCGCTGGAACCGTTGGCCGGAGCCGGTGCGCGTTATTTGTTCACGACCGGGTTGTTGGGCGCGTCGCTGCTGGCTGCGTCGGTGTTGCCGCTTTCGACGGCGTATGCGATTTGCGAGGCGTTCGGGTGGGAGCGCGGTCTGGATCAGCGCTCGCGCGAGGCCCCGCTCTTCTACGGGCTGTACGTGGGCATCATTGTGCTGAGTGTGATCGTGGTGTTAATTCCCGGTATTCCGCTATTCCCCATTATGTGGATTTCGCAGGCGGTCAACGCGATTCTGTTGCCGGTGCTGCTGGTGTTGGTGCTCAAACTGGTGAACAACCGCCGCGTGATGGGCGACTGGGTCAACCGGCGCTGGCAGAACGTCCTGGCCTGGGCGCTCACCGGCTTGATCGCGTTGGTGACGGTGGTGCTGCTGACATCGCCGTTGGGATAGCTTTCAGCTTTCAGCGGTCAGCTTTTGCTGACGGCTGATAGCTGATCGCTGATCGCTATACAGGAGACACTAAAGGTATGCGTAATCCGGCGCGTTTTGTGATTCCGGTCCTCATTGTGCTGTTGGCGGCGGGATTGCGGTGGGGCTATCTCGCCGGCGCGCCGCGGGGGATGCAGTTCACCCACGTCGATGCGGAGGGCTACCACTACCTGGCGGTCAATCTGCTCGATCACGGCGTCTATTCGATGAATTCCGAGCCGCCGTTGCGCCCGAACAACATCCGCGCACCGCTGTACCCGTTGTTTGTCGCGTTTTGGTACAGCATCGGCGGGCCGAATCCCGATTTCGTGGCGTTTGTGCAGCCGTTACTCGACGTGCTGACCGTCGTTGTGCTGTTCAAGTTTGGGACGCTCGTCGCCGGGCAACGTGTGGGGAAGGTAGCGGCGTTGCTTTACGCACTCAACCCGTCATCGTGGCGCTTTTGCAACGAACTACTCACCGAAATCTTGTTTGGGTTGTTGCTCACGGCGGGCTTGTGGATGTTCGCCCGTTATCTGCTGCGGTGGCGTGCGCGCGACGCCTGGCGCTGCGGCATCTTGTTAGGCGCGGGCATTTTGTGCAAACCGAATATCCAGTTTTTGCCGTTGGCGTTGGTGGCCTTGCTGGCGCACGGGATTTTCGTCCACCGGCAGCGCTGGTGGCACGGGGCGGTCATCGTGGCGGGTGTGATCGGCGCGCTGCTGTTGCCGTGGTTTGTGCGCAACTACGTCGTTTTCGGCAAAATCTTCTACACGCGCACCTTCGACGACAATCTGGCGCACGTCAGCGCCGTGTCGACGCTGGCGAGGGTCAATGGCGAGGCCGTAGCCCCGTGGACGCCCCGCTGGGAGGCAATCTACGACGGCATCATCGCGGAGACGGCGCAGCGTTACAACTGGGAGCCGGTTCCGCAGGCGACGCTCACAGCCCGCGATCTGGACCGGCGCTCGCAGGAAATCGCCGAGGTGTCGGGCGAGATCGTGCGCGCGCATCCGGTGGATTTTGTCATCAGCCACACGCAAAGCTGGTTGTGGTCGTTCGTCCCGCAGGATCACAAGTTCTGGTACACGCACCTTACCGGACAAGCGTGGGAAACAGCCGTGCCGCAAAGCGACGTGCTAGGGCGCGCGCTGGCGGCGCTGGGACAGGGGCAGCTTGGGCAAGCCGCGCGGATGGTGGTCGATGGACGCTTGCGTGGGATGCCGCCTTTGGCGCTCGCGTTTTGGGCGCTCTGGGGCGTGATGTACGGCGCGGCGGCGGTGTTGCTCGTCGTCGGCGCGTGGCGGATGCGCCCGCGCCTGCTGGCAGCGTTCTTGCTCATCACGATTTTCTACGTCACCTTTGTGCCCGGCCCGATCAGCCAGATTCGCTTCCGCTTGCCGGTGACGCCGGTGATTTTGTTGCTGGCGGCGGTGGGCGCGTTGCGTGACAGACGCAGGATGCAAGAGGCAAGGTGCAGGATAAAGGACGCATGACGCAAGTTATAGGACACCTTTTCACTTGGAGGTGGCGTTAATTCAGTATATAATGAAGTTGTAATATTTACTTAATGCGTAGACACTCGTCGTTCTCCTCGCTCTCATCCTGAATGACCACGCTTGGCTGCCGGACGAATTACCTTATGAGCCGTTAGGCTACAGGAGGGAATGCAATGAAACAGCGGATTCTATTGTTCTTGTTGATCATCGGCTTGTTGGTCGCGCGCCCCGACATGGCGCAGGCGGCGGCGGGGCCGGTGGTGGTGTTGGAGATGAATGGCGTCATCAATCCATTTACGGCGCGCTATCTGGAACGCGGCCTGCGCCTGGCGAACCAGCGGGGTGCGCAGGCGGTCATCGTCACACTCGATACACCCGGCGGGTTGGAGTCGTCGATGCGGGAGATGGTGCAGATGTTGCTGGAATCGACGGTGCCCACGGTGGTCTACGTGACGCCGAATGGCGCGCGGGCGACCTCGGCAGGGTTGTTCATCTTGATGGCGGCGGATGTGGCGGCGATGGCCCCGGCAACGCACGTTGGCGCGGCGCATCCCGTGCCGCTCGGTTCGGAAATCAGCGACGTGATGGAAGAGAAGGTGGTGAGCGACGCGGCGGCGCTGGTGCGCAGTGTGGCGGATACACGTGGACGCAACGCCGAATGGGCCGAGCAGGCTGTGCGCGAGAGCCTCTCCGTCACTGCATCCGAGGCGCTGAACTTGAACGTGATCGACCTGATTGCCGTAGATCTCGGCGACCTGCTCGGCCAACTCGATGGGCGCGAGATCGATGACGTCGCCCTGCGCATGGCCGGCGTGATCCCGCAAATCGCCCCGATGAATCTCACCGAGCGGTTTTTCCAGATCATCACCGAGCCGAACATCGCCTACTTGTTGCTCTCGCTTGGCACATTGCTGTTGCTGGCGGAGTTGGCCGATCCAGGCCTGAGCGTTGCGGGGATCGGGGCGGTCGTCTCCTACATCGTTGCGTTTATGGCGTTGGGCAGCCTGCCCGTCAACTGGGCCGGCATCGGGCTGTTGGCGCTCTCCGTTGTCTTCTTCCTTGTGGGGCTGCTCACGGATACCGAGGTCATCGTTTCCGTGGCCGGACTGGTGCCGTTTATCCTCGGTTCGCTGCTGCTGTTTGCCCCGTTCACGCCAACCTCGCCGGCTGCGCCCGCCGTGCGGGTTAGCCCATGGCTGATCGGCGTGATGGGCGCCAGCATCCTGGCCTTCAGCTTCCTGGTGTTGCGGGCAGTGCTGGTGGCGATGCGGCGCAAACCGCAAGCCGGCGCGCAGAAACTTGTCGGTATGACGGGCGTCGCCCTGACCGATCTCACGCCCACCGGGCAAGTGCGCGTGGACTTGCAAGAATGGAGCGCTGTGGCCGAAGTGGGAGAGATCCGCGCGGGCGATCCCGTGCGCGTCACCCACATCGCCGGCGTGCGTCTTCATGTGGTTCGTGACATACCGCAAGACGAAGTCTGAAATCCAAAATCCAAAATCAAAGGAGGTTGTCATGGGTCCGTTTTTGATTGTGTTGATCATAGCTTTGGTGGTGTTGGCGATGTCAGTGCGCATCGTGCCGGAATACCGGCGGTTGGTGGTGTTCCGCCTGGGACGCTGTGTGGGCGCACGAGGGCCGGGTATCATCTTCCTGATCCCCTTCCTGGATCGGGGGGTGTCGGTCGATCTGCGTGAAGTCTATTTCGATGTGCCGCCGCAGACCTGCATCACGGCGGATAACGCTTCTGTCTCGATTGACTTTTTGGTCTACGACAAGGTCATCGATCCGGAGCGCAGTGTGCTTGAGGTGGAAAACTTCACCGGCGCGGCGCGCGGTCTGGCGATCACCACCCTGCGCGCGGTGGTGGGCGCGATGGCGCTGGACGACGTGCTCTCCAAGCGGGATGAAATCAACCGCATTCTGCACGAGAAGCTCGACGACGTCACCGACCGCTGGGGCATCCGCGTGATGGCGGTGGAAATCCGCGAAGTGGTGCCGCCGCGCGATATTGCCGAGGCGATGACCCGCCAGATGGCGGCGGAGCGCACCCGCCGCGCGACGGTCACGGAGGCTGAGGGTAAACGCGAAGCGGCTGTGACCATTGCCGAAGGCGACAAAAAAGCGGCGATTCTCAAGGCGGAAGGATCGCGGCAAGCCACCATCCTGCAATCGGAAGGCGACCGGCAAGCCGCGATTTTGCGCGCGGAAGGCTTCGCGTTGGCGCTCAACGAGATCTACAAGGTGGCGCAGGACGTCGACAGCAAGACATTGACGCTGCAATACCTGGAGGCGCTCAAGGCGCTCGGCCAGGGTGAGGCGACCAAGTTCGTCATCCCCACCGAGTTCCTCAATCTGGCGCAGCCGTTGACCGCGTTCGCCAAGCAATCGCACGAGAAGTAAAAATTTTCACCACTAATCTTCACGAATCCGCACTAATTTTTTCTATTCGTGAAGATTAGTGTAGATTCGTGGTTTACTTTCATAGGAGGTGAATATTGAGTATAGAGAAACGTTCATGGCACGCGCTAGAACTCGAAGAGGTCTTTGCGGCGCTCGAGGCTAGTCACGACGGGTTGAAAGAGGATGAGGCCGCGCGCCGTCTGGCGGAGTATGGCTCCAACGAGTTGGAAAGTGGACATAAGGTGAGCAAGCTCGCCATTCTGTGGGCGCAGGTCAAGAATCCATTGGTTTTCGTGCTGCTGGCGGCGGCGGTGATTTCGCTCTTCGCGGGCAAGACCGCCGACGCGATTGTGATCGGCGTGGTGATTATCGTCAACTCGTTGATTGGCTATTTCCAGGAGTATAGCGCGGAAGAGGCGCTCGAATCATTGAAGGCGCAGGCCGCGCCAGAAGCCGAGGTGGTGCGGGACTGTTCCGACGTGGGCGAGTGCGTAGAATTGCGTATCCCCACGGCGGAGATTGTGCCCGGCGACATCATCCTGCTGGATGCAGGCGCAAAAGTGCCCGCCGACGCGCGGCTGATCGAGGCGGCGAATCTGGAAGTGGAAGAGGCAATGCTCACGGGGGAATCGCTCTCCTCGCGCAAAACGCTTGAGCCGCTGAGTGGCGATGATCTGCCGATTGCCGACCGCACCAATCTGGTGTACGGCGGCACGATCGTCACCAACGGGCGCGGGCGAGCGGTGGTCTACGCCACCGGCAAGCAGACGGAGATGGGCAAGATCGCCACGCTGATCCAGGAGACGGAGAAGGCCGAATCGCCGTTGCAACAGCAAACCGCCGATTTGGGCAAGAAGCTGGGCTTCTTTGCGCTGGCGGCTTCGATTATGACGATCATCCTGGGGGTGATCCGGGGGATGGGGTTGCAGGAGGTCTTCCTCTTTGCGCTGGCCTCGGCGGTGTCGGCGATCCCCGAAGGGCTCCCGGCGGTGATGAGCATCACGCTGGCGGTGGGCGTCAACCGTATGGCGAAGCGCAATGCGATTATCCGCAAATTGCCCGCCGTGGACACGCTGGGCGCGGCGACCGTCATCTGCTCCGACAAGACCGGCACGCTCACCACTAACCAGATGACGGTGCAGCAGGTGATGGCCGACGGTAAGACGATGCATGTGACCGGCGTGGGTTTTGCGCCGGAGGGCCGTTTCTTGCGAGACGAGCAGCCCTATGACCCCACCGCAACGCCCGACCTGCGGTTGGCGCTGCATATTGGCGCGCTGTGCAACGATGCGCGGCTGGTACGGCACCAAAAGGAAGGTGGCTTTGCCTGGGAAATCCGCGGCGATCCCACCGAAGGCGCGTTGGTCGTCGCGGCGGCGAAGGCCGGGCACTACAAAGAACACCTGGACGCCCAGATGCCGCGCATCGATGAACTACCGTTCAACTCCAAGACCAAGTTCATGGCGACATTCCACAAAGGGGCAGAGGGACAGGTGTGGGTGTTCCTCAAGGGCGCGCCGGAGACGGTGCTGGAACACTGCCCGCAGATCCGCGAAAACGCCAAAGTGCGCCCGCTGGAAGAGACCGACCGTGAGCAAATCCTGGAAGAGAATCACCGTATGGCGAGCGAAGCCCTGCGCGTGTTGGGCCTGGCGTACCAGATCATCGAGCCGCAGGAAGTCGAGGCGTTCAAAGAGGCGCTCGAATACGGGCATCCCACGGAGATGGTATTTGTGGGTTTGGTGGGGATGATGGACCCACCGCGACCGGAGGTGCCGGAAGCGGTCGAACGCTGCAAGCGCGCGGGCATCCGCGTCATTATGGCGACCGGCGATCACAAAGTCACCGGCGCCGCTATCGCCCAACAAGTGGGCATCCTGGCGGAAGGCCAACGGGTGTTGACCGGGCCGGATTTGCGGAAGATGAGCGACGACGAACTCGATGCCGTCATCGAAGAGACGGCGGTGTTCGCGCGCGTCGCGCCGGAGCACAAGCACCGCATCGTCGAATCGCTGCAACGCCAGGGCCACGTGGTGGCGATGACGGGCGACGGGGTGAATGACGCGCCCGCGCTGCAAGCGGCGCAAATCGGCGTGGCGATGGGCATCACCGGCACCGACGTCACCAAGGAGACGGCGGAGATGGTGCTTACCGACGACAACTTCACCAGCATCGTCAACGCGGTGGAAGAGGGCCGCGTGGTCTTCCAGAACGTGCGCAAGGTGGTGAAATACCTTATCGCGACTAACTTTGGCGAGATTCTCACGATCCTCAGCTCAATTCTCATTTTCCCGGTGGGCAAGCTGATCTTCAACCCCGTGCAAATCTTGTGGGTCAACCTGGTGACGGATGGCCTGCTCGACATCACGATTGCGTTGGAGCCGAAAGAGGGCGATGTGATGGATGAGCCGCCGCGCCGCACGAACGCGCGCATCATCAACCCGGAAATTCTGGCGAACACGGTCTATGTGGCGATTTTCATGGCGTTGGGCGTGCTGTTTATGTTCGGGCGTGCGAGCCAGAACGGCGAACTGATCCGCGCGCAGACGATAGCCTTCACCACGTTGGCGATGTTCCAGGTCTTCAACGCGCTGAACGTGCGCTCGCGGCGCAAGTCGGTGTTCCAACTGGGCGTTTTTACCAACCGTTACTTGGTTGGCGCTATCGTCGTTTCGGTGATACTGCAAATCCTGGCGACGCGGTTGCCGCTGTTGCAACAGGCGCTGGGAACCGTCCCGCTCACGTGGGCAGATTGGGGATTGATTGTGTTGGCCTCCAGCTCGATCTTTATCGCCGACGAACTACGTAAACTGGTGGTGCGGCGGCGGGAAGCGGCGCGGGCTTAAATTCAGGGTGGGACGCACTTGCCAAGTGCGTCCCACCTTGACCATCTTTACTCGGCGATAGGCAGGTAAAGCTCGAGGTCGAACTCGTGACCCGGCTCGCCGACGCGCAGGTGTTTCTCCATCCATTGATGCTCGGCGGCTTTGTAGGGGCTGCTTTCGCGCCAGGCGACAAGCCGTTGCCACGTTCCGGGGATGTCGTCCCACGGGTTGCGGACGATACATTCTGCCACGGCGTACAGCCCGCTGGGGAAGTTGACGATCTCCACGGACTCACCGGCGGTTTCCTCTTCCGTCACTGTGAGCCAGTATTCGTAGCCGTAGTTCGGGCTGCCGGGCGCGGGGTTCGGGTTGTTGAAGCCGAAGACGCAGTGCGCCTCGCTGAAGTCCAGGAGGCCGCGCGGCTTTGCCCAGTCCTCCAACTTCTGCCAGGCGATATTTTCCGGCCCTTCGCCGAAGCCGTGAAAGCGCGCGACGCGCAGCGGTTCCAGTTGTACAATGCGAATTTCCTTCTCGTTCATCGTTTTTTCTCTCCTTATGACCTGTTGATTTCTTTTTCCATAATGTAGCTTTCTTCGTATTTGTCGCCGGGATGTTCGATTTTCACGGTCTTGAAGCTACACTTGTTCACATAGAAGTTGTGATTGCGCTTTGAGAAACCGGGCGTTTCCGTCCGCCAGACCCTTGTGTCCGGGTATTGTTGCTCGATGAAGCGCCAGATTGATAACCCAATCCCCTTGTCCTGGAAATCGGGATCGACGAAGATGTTGCCGAGAAAGTTCTCGTGGTTGTCGTTGATCCAGACGATTACGACGCCGATGGGGACATCGCTCTTGAAGACCGCGTAGGCCGTGCTGTTCTTGTCCAACGCCCATTTACGCAAGAAGTCGCCGTTGTCGTATCCGGGCGGGCCTCCGCTTTCCTCTCCTAGATGCCTTCGTGCATCTTCGTCGAATGCGCGTTTCATAATATGGGTAAACAGCATGACGTCTGCTTCTGTGAAATCCCTGAACTGTAAGCCTTCAAAATATTCCATTATCTCCTCCTTGGATTTACGCCGGATTGTTACACATCCGCGATATACTCAAAGTATACGTCACTATCCCTGACATCTACTGTCAGGGTTTTGTAGTATAATTCCCACTAATGTTTTCTATTCGTGAAAATTGGTGTAGATTCGTGGTTTTCCGGAGGTGTTTATGCGCGCAGATCGTCTATTATCATTGCTGATGTTGTTGCAAACGCGCGGCAAGATGTCGGCGCGCGCGCTGGCGGCGGAACTGGAAGTAACCGAGCGCACGATCTACCGCGATATCGAGGCGCTGGAGATGGCAGGCGTGCCTATTTACGCCGAACCAGGCCGCGACGGTGGCTATGCTCTGGTGGATCGCTACCGAACCAGCCTCACCGGGCTGTCGGAGGGCGAGGTGCGCGCGCTGTTTATGCTCAGCATCCCCGCGCCGTTGGCCGAACTGGGCGTGACGCAGGAGTTGAAAGCCGCGCTGCTCAAGCTCACCGCCGCGTTGCCCGCCGCCCGGCGCGGCGACGAAGCGCGCGTGCGCGACCGCTTCTACCTGGACGCGGTGGGCTGGGAGCACGACGGCGGCCCGACGCCGCATCTGCGCGTCATTCACGAGGCGGTGTGGCAGGATCGCCGGTTAGTGGTGAAATACCGGCCCATTTTCTCCGCCGAGATCGAACAGACGATAGACCCTTACGGTCTGGTGGTGAAAGCCGGGGAATGGCATCTGGTCTTCGCCCACCGCGACCGCATCCGCGCGCGGCGGGTGAGCGAATTCATGGATGTGCGCCTGACCGGCGAAACCTTCACCCGCCCGCCCGATTTCGTCCTGGAGACGTTCTGGAAAGCGTGGTGCGCCGAGCGCGCCGAACGCCAGCATCAATTCCATGTGCGGGTGCGCATCGCGCCGGGCGCGCGCGAGTGGCTGGCGTATTACCTGAGCAGCCGTGCCCGCGACGCGCTGGCGCATGCCGGCCCGCCAGACGCGGAGGGGTGGTTCACGCTCGCTCTCACCTTCGATGTGCTCGAGACGGCGCGCACGCGCTTGTTGCCCCTCGGCGGGGCGGTGGAAGTGCTGGAACCGGACGCATTACGACTGAGTATGGCCGATTTCGCGGAGCAGGTGGCGCGGGTGTATCGCACGGCGTCGTGAGCTGGGACGCTGATTTACGCAGATGATTTTAAAGGATCAGCGTTCACCTGCGTCCATGTCTTGTTATCTGTGAATGGCGTTGCACTTCAACGTCTTCGAAATCGCTGAGCCCAAAATGGGATCCACTTGTATCGATGCGGTTGTGGGTTCCTTGTCGCGTCCTTTTGCCTCAAGGGCTTTAGCGGCTTCAACCACCCATCTGACCGCCATTTCGGATGGGATTTTGCTTGTATCGATCAGCAGATCGAAAGTGTTGCAGACTTCCCACTCAATGCCATAAAACGATTTGACGAAGACGCTGCGCACTTCATCGCCATGCTCGACAATGGCCTCTGCCTCATCACGTGTGACCTTTTCTCGCTGCATCGTCTGTTCGATCCTGAATGTGCGTGGGGCCTGGATGCGCACGTTTAGGACGTCGGTATAGCCTTCGAACAGGGAAAACCCACTTCGCCCCAGGATCACCACATTGCCGTGACAGGCCACCGCACGCATGACCCGGTTCAGCATGGAGACCATCATTTCCCGGCGTTCTTCCTTCTGCGCATCGAATTTCTCCCAAAAGCTGGGGATACTATTGTACGCTTCATCGAATTCGACGAGGCCATATTGGCTAAGCACTGCACCGATGAATTCTTTGTCCACGTAATGGTAGCCCAGCATGTGTGCCGCTTTCTCGGCGATATCGTCCCCTCTACTGCCCAATTTTCTGGAAACTGTGATCACGGCCATGGCTGTACCTCCTGCTTGAATTGCATTCTTGAAGAAAAGGGGAGTTATTTACATGTTGCGTTAGCTTCCCTTAATTCAATAGTATTTTATTTGCACGTAAAAGTCAATACTGATGCCTGTGTTCACAAAATCCTGTATCTCTACTAGCGGATTCGAGATTCCACTCCCCCGTCTGGGTATAATCCTGCGGATTCTGTTGGTGGCGGAATCTCACCTGCGCGGGTGATTGGCTGGCGTTTCTCCTGACATCAGTAGATTTCTTCCCGTTCTTCACTGGTGAAAAACAAATGCTGCCACATTTCCGTTTGTTCTTCGACCGGATGAATGGCTAATTGCTCCTCGGTTGTCTCCCGATCCTGTAAGGCCTTTTCTTTCATACGTGCCAATTGCTCTGGAACGCTGGATCCATCGACGAGATGCTTGATGCGGTCAAAGAGCTCTCCGTTGCCGTATAAGAACTCGCTCTCGTGCAAAATCTTGCACGCGACCATATGCCGGAAACTGTCGAACTGCAATTGGACCGTGACTTTGGCAATATCTTTGATAATGTAGTCGATTTCTTCGCGGATTTGTGGAAGCACGAGCATGTTCCACTTTTCCCGGTACAGTGCCTCGTCGAGCAGTTGATGCTCCGTCGGGGTTAGATGCTCGTCTGAGACGATGACCACATCCAGGTCGGAACCGCGTACAAGCCGGCCCGTGCTTGGCTCGGGCCGCTCGACGGTGTGTGCCATACCGTAGGTCACATCGCCGGCGATCATACAGCAAAGATGGGCCTGCAATCGCTCCCGGTTGGGATTCGACTCGATGACCCGTTGAATCACGTCGCGCATGAACTCGCGTTTGTATTGGCTAACGCGCATAGCCTCCTGTTGCAGAGTCAGACAGCGTCCGGCAATTGCTTTCATTTGCTGATTCGTGCCGATGATGGTGTAGGTGAGGAATTCGCGGCGGATGGAAGGGGAGAGGCGCGCATATCCCTCGACTTTTTTATCGAGACGCAAGTAACGGCAGCCGGCGTGCTGCATCACGACGCCGGATTGTCGGCGGCAGACTTGCCAGAGGGGAAAGACCTCAATGCCTGCCAGAGCCAGCAGTTCGGCGCCTGTGCAAGGGCCGTGCGTGCTCAGAAGGGCGTTTATGTTCAACACAATAGAGTGTGGTATTGCGCTTTGACGCGCTCAACATGACGATAATAGTCGATGCGCGACAGTTTTGCTGCGGCCTCTTCGTCGAGAATCACAGTTGCGTTTCCCGGATAGAACTGAATGGCGGACGCCGTTACTTGCGCTGTTACCGGCCCTTCCAATGCCTGAGCCACGATCTCCGCCTTTCCGCTGCCGGAGGCGAGCATGACGATTCGCCGCGCTTCCAGAATGGTCCCGATGCCCATTGTGATGGAAAAGTGGGGCATCTCTTCCTGCCGCCCGCCCGCTTTGCTGTAGAACAACGTCCAGTTGTCGTCCAATGTCTGTTGGGTCAGCGTGACAACTTGTGTTCGTGAGGCCAAGGACGTCCCCGGTTCATTGAATCCCCAGTGACCATTCCCACCGATGCCCAGAAGTTGCAGGTCAATGCCGCCAGCCTGACGAATTGCATCCTCGTACTGAGCGCAATATGCTTCTGGCGTTTTCGTCAACCCATCCGGTACGTGGGTCTGCTCGAGCGGGATCTCGATCCCCTTGAACAGTTCCTCCCACATAAAGCGCGCGTAACTTTGATCCTCTGCATACGGCTCGGACAAATCCTTGCCAATCCCCAGGTATTCGTCCAGATTGAAAGTCGTGATACCTGAGAAATCCAATCCTTCCTCGCGATGCATACGCACAAGTTCTTTATACGTCCCGAGGGGGGTTGACCCCGTCGGCAGGCCTAAAACTGCGTTTGGTTTCTCTTGTACCAGTGCCGCAATGATTCTCGCAGCGCATAGACTCATGTCCTCATAGCTGTTCCTGATCAACACATCCATTTTGGCTTCTCCTTTGGTAGCATTTATATAGGTTTCAACGGGTTCCGCGTCGTCCTGAAATCACTTCTAACGCCTTGAGCCAGGCCTCGCCGTCATCGGCGGTCATCTCATCTCGAAAGCGGTAATCGTGTTTGCGGATGAACTCACGCAGTTGTTTCAAGAGGGGCGACAGGGCTGCTTCTTGACGGCGCACGAGTGCTTCCGCCTGTGCCGGCTGTGTCACGAGCTGCAACACCTGCCGAAAGTGGAGTAGACAAAGTCCCCCGGATCGCACGAAACCAGACTGTATTTCCGGGTCTTTCCAATGCACCAACAGTTCATGGATATACGCGCTTTCAGCCTCGTCGCGGGTTTGGCAGGCCAGACAGGGGCGTTGAGGAACCAACGTTTTCGCAAGGGCGACCGCATCCGGTTGTCTGACCCCTAACCCCAGGGCTGTCCCCAACCGTTGAAAGGGGGTTGGCGAGGGAGTCTGTGGCGTGAAATCCTGCAGGGCTTTGAGCCATTCCGCCAACACGTCATCGCTCAAAATTGCCATATCCAGCCCCGCACCGTGACAGTCGCGTAGTTGCCAGGCGTGGAGAGTGCAGAATCCGCGCGCCAGCTTCACTTCCGCGCGGACTTGATAATCGTTGGCGTTGGCATAGATCAGGCCTTCTAGATAGCGTGCCACGGCCTTCTCGCCCAGACGGCAGATGGCGCACCCCGTCTCTTGCAGGGCGTCACGCAGTTCGTAGTACCCTGTGTGCTTGCTCATAAGCGGGCTTCTCCTAATAAAAAGCCCCTACCCGACAACGCGCATTGCTACTGCGTTGTGAATATTGGCTATCCGTTTGAGCGACAACGGTCAATGCCTGGTGAGTCTCATTGCTTATCGCTGGTCATTGTAGCTTTATCCGTTCAGAGGGCAAGTCTTTCTACAACAGAAGTGTCTCTGACTGTTCACTTGCACTGTACGTGAAACTGGATATACTATATGCAACTGTTTGCATATAGCGACTATTGTGAGGCGTATCATGACACAGAAGACGAAGGTACTTGACCAAACCAAACAAAATCGTTTTGTCCTCGCGCTCAGTCTAACCGGGCTGATCTTTCTGGCTGAATTACTCGGCGGACTGTGGACCGGCAGCCTGGCGCTGCTGGCGGATGCGGCGCACGTGTTTATGGATGCGTTTGCGTTGGGATTGAGTTACCTGGCGCTGCGCGCGGCGGCTTTGCCCGCCGATGACCGCCACACCTACGGCTATCACCGCTTGCAAATCCTGGCGGCGCTCACCAATGGCATCACGCTGCTGCTCGTGGCCTTTGAGATTCTGCGCGAAGCCTGGCAACGCTGGCAGGAACCACGGTTGATCCAGGCCGGGCCGATGCTCCTTATTGCCGTTGTGGGCCTGTTCGTCAACATCATCGTTGCCTATGTGCTGCACGAACACGATCACGACGACGTGAACACACGCTCGGCCTTTTTGCACGTCATTAGCGACACGTTGGCTTCCGTTGGCGTTATCGGCGCGGGCGTGATCATCCTCTTCACCGGCTGGACGTGGCTCGATCCGTTGGTCAGCGCGCTGATCGGCCTGCTGATTATGGTGAGCGCGGGCCGGCTGCTCAAGGAGACCGTTCATATCCTCGTCGAAGGGATGCCCGACGGCATGACGGCCTCCGTTGTGGCCGACGCGATGCGCGCGGCGCCCGGCGTTCGCGAAGTGCATGACCTGCATGTGTGGACGGTAGCCCCCGGTTACGTGGCGCTCAGCGCCCACGTGCTGCTGGCGGATCAGGCGTTGAGCCAGACGGCCGAGGTGATGGCCGCGCTTAAGCACACCCTGCGCGAGCAGTTTGGCATCGAGCATACGACGATCCAGTTCGAGTGCGCGGCTTGCGGGCAGGGCCTATGCCTTCCGGCGATGGACGCATCGCGCGCGTCATACCCGCTTGACAAACCATAACTGTCCTGTATACTATATGCATATTCCTGCATATAGTAGGTTTTTGAAAAACGATGTCTGAACAACAAAGCCCTTACACACAGAGCGCGGCGCTTTTCCAATTGCTGGCGCATCCGGCGCGGCTACAAATTCTGGACGAGCTGCGACGCGGGCCAGCGTGCGTGTGTCATTTGCAGGCGGTGCTGGACCGTCCACAGGCGTACATCTCACAACAGTTGCGTGTCTTGCGCGAGGCGAACATGGTGGTCGATGAGAAAGACGGCCTTAACGTGTATTACCGGATCGTGGATGCGCACATGTTGCGGCTGTTAGAAGAAACCCTGGGACCGGCCCAACCTGCGCGGCGCATAGACGGCTGTCCTTGCCCGCATTGCGCCGAACAAGCCGTGTGTTGCGGCTGACAAAACCCGTAGAGTCTTAGCGACTTTTTGGGTTTTCTTGTCGCTTTGAATATGCAGTTTGTTGCATATATTTGTTTTTTTCTTTATCATGGAGGGTATATGACGGTGTTCCAATATGTGGCTATGCTTCTGCAAACCGGTCTGGGCAGCCTGGCGGCATATCTAGCGGCGCACGTGTTGCTCTGTTTGCTGCCGGCATTCTTCATCGCGGGCGCGCTCGCGGCGTTGATGCCCAAAGAGGCCATCACCAAATACCTGGGCCGCAACACCCCCAAGTGGATTTCCTATCCGGCTTCGGCGCTCGGCGGTTTTGTGCTGGCAGTGTGTTCTTGCACGATTATGCCACTCTTCGCCAGCATCTACAAAAAGGGCGCGGGGTTGGGACCGGCGATCACCTTCCTCTTCGTCGGCCCGGCGGTGAACATCCTGGCGATTTCCCTCACCGGCGTGGCGATTGGGATGGACATCGCGCTGGCCCGCATTATCCTCTCCATCATTTTTGGCATTGGCATTGGCCTGTTGATGGCGTGGATTTTCCGCAAAGACGACGCGGCGCACGACACGGAGACGAACAACAACGCGTTCGGCGCGGAAGCCACTGTCCCGGCGCGGGTGTGGCTCTTCTTCGCACTTTTGCTTGGCACATTGATTGCGGGGACATTGCAAGTGGGACTGCTGACCAACAGTTACGCGACGTTCACGCTCGGTGAAGCGTGGGCGCCCGGTTTCCAGAGTTGGCTGGATAGCGTTGTCCCGCCCAATCCTTCTCTGGGCATCGAAGGGGTGAGTGTCCACGGCGTTTTGCTGATCGGTTTGCTGATCCTCATCGGCGTGACGGCCTGGAAGGGGCTGAACACTGTGGATGAGGGGTACAATCGCTGGACGTTCGTGGCGCTGGGACTGGTCACGCTGACGATTATAGTCGCTTCGTTCAAAGTGACGGCGGTCGCATCGGGGCTGACCATCGGCATCACCGGCAAGCTCATCGCTGAAATCCTGTTGCTGGCGGCGGTTTGGTGGATGGCTGCCAGGAAATTCGAAGCCTACGAAATTCAGGAATGGCTGTGGGAGATGTGGCGCTTCGTCAAGCAGATCATCCCTCTGCTGTTGGTGGGCGTCTTCATCGCGGGGATGGCGCGGGCTTTGATTCCCGCCGCGTGGATCACGACATTGGCGGGCCGCAACACGGTCTGGGCGAACCTGGCCGGGGTGTTGTTTGGCGTCTTTATGTACTTCCCCACCCTCGTCGAAGTGCCCATCGCCCAAACCTTCCTCTCGTTGGGGATGCAACGCGGTCCGTTGCTGGCCTACCTGCTCGCCGATCCAGAGTTGAGCCTGCAATCCATCCTCATCACCAATTCAATCATCGGCAAGAAGAAAACGGCAGTGTATGTGACCCTGGTGGCGATTTTCAGCACCCTCGCCGGGTTGATCTTTGGTATGGTCGTCAAATAACGAATTGCGAATTACAAATCAGGAGGTTTGGAGTGGAAATCAAAATTCTGGGCAAAGGTTGCCCCAAGTGCAAGCGATTGGAAGAACTGGCCCGTGAGGCCGCGGCGGAAGCCGGTGTGGAGGCCACATTCACGAAAGTCAAGGAGATGGACGAAATCATGGCCTACGACGTGGCGGTCACGCCGGCGTTGGTCATCGATGAAGACCTGAAGTGCTCCGGGCGCATCCCGCAGAAAAGCGAGATTGTCATCTGGATTCAGGAAGCGGTCAGCGAATAGCGATCAGCCTTCAGCGCACAGTCAAAGACCAATCACGGTCAACAAGGAGAAGCCATGTTACAAATCAAAGTTTTTGGGACAACGCCGCCGTGCGCCAACTGCAAGCGCGCGGAGAAACATGCCCAGGACGCCGCCGCACAGTTCCCGGGTCAGGTTGAAGTGGTCAAACTGGATGTGATGGGCGACGAAGCGCAGCAATATGGCCTGGTCACGACGCCTCTGGTCGTTGTCGGTGATGAACTGGTCGGGCGCGGCAAAGTCGTCCCCGCCGCGCAGCTCGTCCCAATCATTCAGAAGCATTTGGGGTAGACAATAGACGGTAGACAGGGAGGGAGAAATGGTCAAATTGGAAGTGTTCAGCGGCGATCCGCCGTGCCCGGGGTGCGTGGCCCTGGTGGAACTGGCGGAAAAGGTCGCGCCCAAGTACGCTGGCGAACTGGAACTGGTCATCTACAAAGGCGCTGAGGGGATGCAGAAGTTTGAGGAGTACCGGCTGTTTTGCGTCCCGGCGGCGGTCGTCAACGGCAGCATCCGCATCGAAGGGATGTGCCCCAGCGAAGCGACGCTCAACAACGCGCTGCGGGAGGGTGGGCTATGTCTAAAATAAGAATCGAGGCGTTTGTCTCCATTCCGCCGTGCTCCGGCGGGGTGGCGGTGAAGCGGCTGCTCAAGCAGATCGAAGCCGAGTACGGCGATCAGGTGGACATCGTCTTCCACACCGGCCCCAGCGATCCGGCCTGGGAAGAGTACGCCATCGGCAATGCTCCCGCGCTCGTCATCGGCGATTTGGTGAAATTTGTGGGGCTGGCCCCCAGCAAAGAAAGCCTCGTCGGCGCGCTGCGCGAGGCCGGATTGGAGTAGCGCAGCACAATCTGCACAGACCCTGCACCATTTCTTCATCATTTCTTCACAAACTCTGGGTATACTGTAAGCATACAAAATCACCCATAGGAGGTTTGAGATGTTGAAGAAAAGTTTGGCAATCGTAGTGTTGGTGGCGAGTGTGTTGTTGGTCTTCCCGCTGGTGGTGGGCGCGCAAGATGGACAGCCCCCGGCGGATGCGCCGCTCTATCAGGGTGGGCGTGGACGGCGCGGCGGCGGCAATGGCTGGATGGGCGGCGGAATTTCGCTGGTCGAAGCCACGGCTGAAGCCACCGGGCTGGCCGTGGAGGACGTGGTCGCTGCCTTGCAGGGTGGCCAGAGCTTCGCCGATATTGCCTCCGGCGCGGGCGTGAGTCTGCAGGCCATCGTCGATGTGGCCGTTGCCCAGCGCGCTGCCGCATTGGAAGAGGCGGTCGCTGGGGGACGCTTCACCCAGGAGCAGGCCGACACGATGCTGGCCTCGATGGCGGAACATCTGCTTGATCAGTTGAACGCCGAATGGACCGCCGGCGGGATGGGCAAGCGCTACGGCGCTCAGGGAACGCCACAGACCAACGGGACGCCTCGTGGGCGCGGGGGGATGCGTGGCGGAACTCGCCCGAATTACAATCCCGAAACCTGCCCGCAATTGTAACCGGCAGAACAATAACCAGACCGGGGTAAGCGTAGCTTACCCCGGTTTCTGTTGTTATGAACTACTCTGCTTTCTTCTCGTAAGAGCGCAACAAAACCGGAATACTGATCAACGCGAATGGCGCAAACAGTGCCAGGACGACTATCAACCCCATGCTGATAGCTGAGATGACGAATCCGAGGGATGAGCTAACAGTACCGATGGCTGTGCCCCCGATGGACACGACGGCGTTGAAGTTCCATAACGCGTGAAATAACATGGCAATCCCGTAGGCAAGTGGCAGTACCCAACGCCGTTTGCGCCAGAAGAAACCCCATCCCAGGCCCACGATGCCGCTGGTCAACATATGCATGGCAGCGGCGAGTGCTCGCGCGCCCATACCGCCCAGCCATCCCCATCGTTCGCCCAGGCCGTTCGCGCCGTTGGTGACACTTTCGACAATGGCAAACCCCAGCCCGCACGCCGCTCCCCAGAGAAACGCCTGCGTCAGGCCTGGACGGTGCCAGAAGCCCATTACACTGATTACGAGTGTTTTTACGATTTCTTCGGCAACCGGCGCGACAATGACAAGCACCAGAAACAGCATCATCAACACCACAGGAGAGACAATGACCTCCAGGATTTGCTCCATATCTGTTGGCGGCATCGACATCCACTGTTGCGCCAGTGCGCTAATTCGGTTGATTTCCTCTATGCCACCTGGCACCACGAGGATCACGAGCGCAACCATGATGATGCTGATGACTAAACCGATGATTTCGATGGGCAAGGCCAGTGCGACACTGGCCGCTCCCCCGCTCATTGCGGCAATTAGCCGCCGGAAGGTCAATGCGCGGTAGCGACCAACGGTCAACGTCATCAACGTGAATAGCAGAAATGCAGGGATGGCCGCCATTCCCAGGTGCAGCAGGGCAAAGATGGGGCGTTGATGCCAATCATCTGGTGTTAAAATGGCAATCCCCACCAGGATAAAAATCAGGACCAGACATACGATCCATCCCCAGCGCGTGTAAATCGTCGGTGCGGGCAGATGTTTTGCTCCTGACCAACCCGCCCATATTAGTCCCAGGCCGAGCAGAAAGCCGATGAGGCTCAGGCCAGGCAGAACTACCGCCAGTAAATCTTCGGTTGCTGGTGGCAGAATGAAAATCAGCACCAAGCTTAGAATGCTTCCGATCAAGATAGCGGTGCCGGTAACAGCGGTAATAATCCATATGGCTTGGGGTAGCGGCTTTTCCATTGAGTTTGTCCGGTGTATAAATTCTGATCATGCACGCAACGGATGGGATGATAGCTCCATCCGTTACGTGGTTGTAGGGGTGAGCTTACTGCTCGACGATTTGGACGCTCTGCAGCATATCCGGTTTGGGAGCGGTTGGATCGCGCGGCACAGCGCGTGCCAGCTTATCCAGCACATCCATCCCTTCGATCACACGCCCAATCTGCGTGAATTGCCCGTCAAGTTGATTTGCTTCTGGTCCCAGGGTGATGAAAAATTGTCCGTTGGGGAGCGCGCCAACCGTACCGGTTTCACTGAAAACGCTTTGTTTCTCGCCGTCACAGTAATATCCGGGATAGCCGTAGGTGGTGTTGCTCGGGTCGCCGGTCAGGGCGACAAAATTATCACGCACGTAGAAGAAGTTGGAACCGTCATACCACTGCTGCTGCGCCAGGAAGAGGAAGCTATTGACGTGGGTTGGCGCAAGCGCCCCCGACAGTTCCAGCACGATGTCGCCTTGGGTTGTTTTCAGGGTGGCCTGATAGGTTTGCGCTTCGGTTACGGTCGTTTCCGGCAGTGTATCGAAGAAGGTGAAATCACTTTTCATCATCTTCGCCACGGCGAGATAGTAGACCAGTCCGTCGTACGAAGAAATATCCGGCTGAAAGTAGACGTCGTCGATGCCGATGAGGAAAGTGGGCGTGGCATAGGATAGTCCAAGAGTGCTAAATTCGTTGAAGTCCGCCTCAACGTTTTCCCTATAAGTGCCCTTTTCCAGGTCGCCGGTGAAGCGTTCGACATCCAATCCCAGTTCCTGTGCGAACTTAGCGAATTCTGCTCGCGCTTCTTCAGGCGAGAGCGCGATCCACTCGGTGGTCGCTTCCCCATTCTGCTGCGCGATATATCCTTGGAGAGCATGGTCGAAGAGCAGGGAGTACATTTCCCAGAATTTGCCCTGTGCACCCGCGGCCTCGGCGGCTTCTGCGGCCAGATACGCTTTGTCGTGCAGGCTTTCCAGGGGCAGGTGGCGGAAGATATAGCGGATTCCAGGTGTGGTTTGGATGATAGCGTCTATGGAAGGGCTTGCGCCGGCGCAGGCCGGGCATTGGAAGTCGGAATACTTGATGATGGTTAATTCGGCATCTTCGGCGCTTGCACCTTTGTTCCAGTCGTCATCAGTAGCTGCGATGGGGAGTCCTGTGTTCGGAAACTCAGGCAAAGGGACAATCTCACAGTAGCCTTCCTCGGGCACCGGTGTGGCAAGTGCAACTGCAACTGTCGGGGCGGTTGTGGGCATTGATGTCGCAGTCAATGTTGCTGTGGGGGTGGGTTCAGCAGTGAGTTTTGGTCCACACCCCCCTAAAACAAGGACGGCCAGCAGTGTGGCCGACATAATTGGGCCTAAGGCCCGTTTCATTCTTCCCATTATATATCTCCTATAGTTCGTTAGTCTTTAGTCCGGTTGTCTGGGCGGCAGGCCGCCGCGCGGCGACTACCCCTGTTCCCCCCCCCCGAATTTAATAGATATTATATCACTAAATCTTATTTTTTAACGTTTTGGTGGCCAGAAAGGGGGACGTTCCATACGCCAAAGGCCGTAGAGTCCGATAATCCCGGTGAGTATCCCCATCAGATACCCCTCCCATACCGTCGCGCGGGTGACGAAGATGGCGACCAGCCCTACGACGAAGGCTACCGTATACAACACCAGCACAGCTTCGCGGCGCGTCAGCCCGGCATAGGTCAGACGATGCGAGGTGTGATCGACGCCCGGCGTGGTAAGTGGATTCAACCCGCGTTTGAGGCGTGAAATCGTGACTAGCGTGGTGTCGAAGATCGGCACGGCTAACACCAATATGGGGATCATCCAGGTGACGATGGGAGTATTCAAGGGGAAATCCACCTTGATTCCGATGGTAGCCAGCACAAATCCCAAAAAAAGAGCGCCGGAATCGCCCATAAAGATTGTCGCGGGCGTCCAGTTGTAGATGAGAAAGCCGATGCACGCCGCCATCACTGCGATGGACAGCGCGCCGACCAGGTATTGTCCGGTGAAGGCGCACATCAGCGCGAAGTGCGCGGCTGCGATGGCCGCAATCCCGCCCGATAACCCATCCATATTGTCCAGAAGGTTGAAGGCGTTGGTAATCCCGACCACCCACAACGCAGTCGCCAACAGATTGAGCACCGGGTGGGGCAAAACGCTGATCGAGACGCCGGTGATGACCAACAGCCCCAGCGCGATGAATTGCCCGACAAGTTTGACACTGGCATGCAGCGAAAATCGATCATCCCAGAATCCCATAAACGACATCAACGTCGCGCCGATCAGAATGCCTGCTAGTTGGCTGACGTTGTATCGTTCTCCCAACAACAAGGTGACGACCAATGTGCTCAGGAAAATGGCGACGCCGCCCAACCGTGGGGTCGGGATGGTGTGGACTTTGCGGGTCGGATCAGGTTGGTCGACGGTGTTGAGGCGCAGGCCAAGTTTGCGCGCCAGCGGCGTCCCGGCGACGGCAAGGAGTAAAACTCCGACAAAGACCACAATATAGGTACTCATCAGTGCGCTCTCAGGGCTGCTGCGGCGTCTCATCCGGCGCAGGTTGGCCTTGTAATTGGGTGATAAGTTGTTGTACGGCTTCCTTTTGTGCTTCGGGTGCAGCCTGCAGCGATAGCTCCGCGGTCTGTAAAGCCGTCTCTACTTGTCCCAGATTGGCATAAGCAATGGCCTGTATCCGGTAGATGTCCCACAACTCACTCGATGTGGTGCATTTCTCGGTGGCCTCAGCCAGCGTGACGGCAGCCTCTGCCCACAGATTTTGCTGTGCTTGCAACGTGCCAATTACCCGGCGCACGGTACAATTGTTGCGAATCTCCAGGGATTCCTGGTAGGCCGCGATTGCGCCTGCAAGGTCACCCTGCGAAGAGCGGATGTCGCCGAGCAGCATCCAGGTCTGCTCAAATCGATCATCCACTTCCAGCGATTTGGAGATCGTTTGCTGGAATTTCAACTCATCGGCATAGTCGGTGGCGTAGAGCTGCGCCAGCTCATTCCAAATGATCGGGTTGTTGGGGCTGAGCGTCAGCGCGATCTCATAGTTTTCCTCAGACTGTTGTAGCAATCCATCGTATTGGTTGGCTAACGCCGTTTGCTGCGCGGGGGTCAGGCCCTCAACGTTCAGGTCATTGGCGACGCGTGCCGCCCAGGACTTATAAAAGCGCGCCAGGTTTGAGCTGTGGTCGGTGTTGAGGGGATTGATTTTGCGCGCATGGTTGAGAATCTCCTCAGTCTTGAGGAAGATGACTTCGCGCTGTTCCGGGGTTGTTTCTGCCGGCAATCCTTGTGCCAGTTCCAGATAGGCCTTTCCCAGGAACAGATTGTAGTAATCCTCGCGTGGGGTGTATTCCAGCCCCTTTTCGTAGTGGGCGATGCCGATTTGTTTCTCATTGGCGTTGTTGCTGCCGGCATACACTCCACCCTGCTTGTAGATGATGTCCGCACGGATCAGGTTGTACCCGGCGGGTGTGATGGCGACCGCAATCCCCAGCACCAGCAGCCCGATGAAGATCAAGGGACTCCAAAATTCTCCTACTTGCCGGGGGCGTGGCTCTTCCCAGAGTAACGTTACCCCTATCAGTACCATCAGGGTAAAGATCAACCCGTAGTAGCGCTGCACGAGCGTGGCCAACTGGTCGGCGATGTTGACGACGTCGCGGATCAGGTTTTCGAGCGATGTCTGGTCGATCTTCGCGCTCGCGATGGTCAGATTGGCCTGATGCGTCGCCAGGGCGCTCCCAAAAATCAACAGTCCCATCAGGGAGATGATGGCGAAAACGGCGATCGCCATCCCCCAACGTTTGCCGCGTTCTTCATCGAACAGCCCCTCATGGTCGAACTCGCTCAGTCCGATCACGCCAAACAAGGCCCACGTGAAGAGGAAGATCATCAGTGCGCCATAGGCTTTGGTTTTCTCTGGATGATATTTCATCGTCAGCGAGTTAGCAAAGATTTCGCTGGCGCTGCTCAGGCGTTCCGGGTTGTTGATAAAGTCGAAAGCCAGCGTCCCCAGCAGGAAGGTTGCCATGAAACCTAATGCTAACACTGCTGCCAGCCAGGCCGGCATCCCTGTCTGTCTGCGGCGCGCCCGCGTGGTGTGCTGGCGGCGATTGGCTTGTGCCTCGGATGTCGGATTCTGGACCGGGCTGGCTTTCACTGCTGGCACAATCCCCGGCACCCACTCCAGGCCCAAGACGACCAACAGGCCGGCGAAAGCCCAGAAGGTGGTCCGGGTCGCGGCGATGGCGATCCCGAAGTTGATTTCCACGAAATGCGCGATCACACCGGCCAACAGGCCGACGATGAGCAGCGCGTGCGGATGCGTTGTCTGTGGCGTTTGTTCTGTCTCTATATCCGTGGCGCGTGCGGCAAACTGTGCACGGAACGCCTCCACCGTCAGGTAGACCATCGTGCCGACCAAAACGCCCAGCGGAATGGCCACAGCGAAGAGGTACGCGCCCTCCAATCGCCACGCGATGGTGAAGAAGATAAGGGCAAAGGCCGCTATCAATCCGAGGTATAGCCAGAGTTGCCCGCGCGTCTTGAACAGGCCGAGCCATCGCATACCCCAATAGAAAAAGCTTACGAAAGTGAACAGGTACGCCGCCAGGCCCACAACCCCGGTGATGATGATAGAGTCTAGCGTCTCGTTGTGCGAACGATCCGGTGAGGCTGTACGAGACTCGTAGTGTCCCAGTTCAGCCGGATAGAAGGAGTTGTAAGCCACGTACATCGATTCCGGGCCGTAACCAATGAGCAGGCGGATAGCGTTGAGGGCATCTTCCTTGCCATCCGGGAACTTTATCGGCGCGTGTGGTTTGATCAATTCCACCGCGCCTTGCCAGATCAGACCACGCACTTTTCCCGTACCGCTTTGCAGTTCGGTGATTGTCGTCAAACGGCGCAGTTGTTCGACCTTGCGCACCTGGGTTTGTAGTGGACCAGGGATGTTGATCAACAGCAGGCCCATCGCTGCCGCCAGCCCCACCGTACCCCATCCGATCCACAGCCACCGCCAGCCTTTGTGTTCGACGATGCAGTAGAGCCACATCCCACCGAAGGCCAGCACAGCCAATCCGCCGCCTACGTAAATCCCTGTTTTGCCTTTGAGCACCAACACCGCCAGCGCCGCCAGTCCTACGCTGATGGCGAGCGCCCCCAGGCCAAAACCGGCGCCTTTTAGTGTGTCCATCCATCCCTGGGATGGCGCCGCGCTTTCGGTCAACGCGCGGCGTTGCAGCATGATCAGCGCTAGATAGGGGAAGAGGACCGCCGCCGCTACCAGACCAAGCCAGGGGCCGCGGCTCTGTGAATACCATATCGTGAGCAGTTGTACGGCGATGATGAAGATGTAGCCCGCAGCGCGCAGGATGTCGCTCAGCCGTGCTTCTTCCCGGCTCAGGATATCGTTGAAACTTTGGATGATGCGTGCTGCTGTCAGTGGAACGATCAGTATGAGATAAGCCGCCACGAAAATCGCGTTGCCCATGTTTGAGGCCACGCGTGAGGTGACGTCCCCAGCCCAGGGCAGCGGATCCAGGCCGTTGTGTTGGATGATGCCATAGAGCGAAATCGGCAAACTGTTGAGAATGAGCACGGTCACCAGTCGCGCCAGTTGCGCGCGCGTGCGCAGACTGGTGACGATGGCGAAGAAGAGCACCAGGTAGCCGAACAGCGTGTATGTCCCTTGCAGGCGCTGGTAAGAACCGACAAAGCTGGTGTAGCGGACCAACGAGAAGACGGAACTGATCAGGTAGATTCCCATCGTTGCCAGCGCGGGCAGAACCATCGGCGTGCGCCAGGAAAAGCGCAATGGCTTCTGCTTGTGCATAATCTCCTCGAACAGGCGTACCAGCCACAGCATGGCCATCACGGTTGCCAGGACGCGCAGCGTCGTCAGCTTGTCAGGTTCGAAGACCCGACTGGAATAGACGTTGAAGAAAACGGGCGTGATCGTGACGCCCAACAGCCAACCGGCTTCTAGCGCGCGGTCGCAAAATGCACTAAAACGGGATGCTGGCGCAGAAATGCCAGGCGCAGTTAAACTATGCATCACGGTGCTCCTTGAACCACAGGATAGTCTGACGTAATCCCTCCTCTAGAGAGGTCGCTGTTCGGAAGCCGAGAACTTTGTCCGCGCGTGTGACGGTCGGCAGCCTGCGAGGCGTATCTTCGAAATCCGCGCCGTAGGCTTGCGCATAGGGCACGTAGACGATGTCTACATCCGCGCCTACACCCTCTCGAATCCGCTCGGCCAATTCGTTCATCGTCACCTCACGTGGATTACCGATGTTGAATGCTTGTCCGGCGCTCGCCGGTGTTTCCATCGCTGCGATGGTGCCACGCACCGTATCGGCGACGAAGGTGAACGAGCGCGTTTGTTGTCCATCCCCATAAACTGTGAGCGCCTCACCCGCGAGCGCTTGATTGATAAAGCGGGCGATGACACTGCCATAGCCACGCGGGTCCAATCGCGGCCCATAAGCGTTGAAGTAACGGACGGCAGTTGCCGGCAGTCCTTTCTGGCGATAGTAGGCAAAGGCCAGGTGCTCATCCAGCAACTTGGAGATGGCGTAAGCCCAGCGCGGCACCGATGTCGGCCCGATCACCGTCGCGTCCTCTTCCGCAAATGGCACACAGCTCGATTTGCCGTAAGTCTCGGAACTGGAGGCCAGCACTACCTTGCAGCCCCGTTCGCACGCCGCCTCCAAAATTGTCTCCGTCCCCCGCACGTTGACTTGCATGCCACGCAAAGGGTCTTCGACGACGTATTTCACGCCGACGACGGCTGCCAGGTGATAGATGCCATCCACCTGGGCTACGAGTTGTGTGACCAGTGCCTTGTCGAGGATGGAACCTTGGACGAAGTGAAAATGGGGATGGGCGAGATGATGGGCGAAGTTTTGCGTCTTGCCGACTGAAAGATCATCCAGTACGGTAACGATATGTCCGCACTCCAGAAGCGCATCCACGAGATGCGATCCGATGAACCCCGCACCTCCTGTTACCAAGAAATTTTGTCTTTTCATAGAATAATGCTAAATAAATTTTAGGATACAGAATCGATAACTATCATACACCACTCAGGCGAAACGGCAAGTTTAGGTGACTAATAGCACCGCAATATCGTTGACGTTTGTTCCCGTCGGACCGGTGTGCAGCAGCGCGCCGATGGCATCGAGTAGCGGATAGGCGTTGTTGTCGGCTAGAGTCCTGACGGGATCCCAACCCGCCGACCGTGCGAGTGCGGCGGTGCGACCATCTACGATTGCGCCAGCGGCATCGGTTGGACCGTCCGTCCCGTCGGTTGCCAGGGCCAACAATGCTATGTCCAGCAGCCCTTCCAGTGCCAGGGCCGCTGCCAGCGCTAATTCTTGATTGCGTCCTCCCTTTCCCTGCCCGCATACCGTGACCGTCGTTTCTCCGCCCCACACGAGACATGCCGGCGGCTGGAGCGGGTCGCCATGGGCGCGGATGCCCCTCGCCAGCGCCGCTGTGACTTTGGCGACCTCGCGGGCTTCGCCCTCCATCAACGTCGTCAGCAGCAGTGTGTTGTACCCCAGGCGCTCCGCTTCGGCGATGGCTGCTTGTGCTGCCAGCCGGTTCGAGCCGACGATGACGTTGCTGACGTTCGCAAACACGGAATCACCAGGCTTGGGCGTTTCCGCGATGTGCCCGGCAGCGCCCGCTTCGAGGTGCCGCAATATCGAGGACGGCGTTTGTTCCATCAGATTGTACCGCGCCAGGACGGTCTGAGCTGTGGCGTAGGTTGTCGGATCAGGGGCGGTGGGGCCGGAGGCGATGACGTCCAACGGATCGCCGACCACGTCGGAGAGGGTCAGCGCGATGAGAGGCGCGGGCTGTGCGAGGCGCGCCAGCTGCCCGCCGCTAAGACGCGAGAGGTGCTTGCGCACCGCGTTGATCTCACCGATGCTGGCTCCCGCGCGCAAGAGGCTCTCCGTGACGGCTTGCAGGTCCACCAGCGAGATGCTTTCAACGGGTGAGGGTAGCAGCGCCGAAGCGCCACCCGAAAGCAGCAGCAACACACGATCGCGTGGGGTGGTTGTAGTGAGCATACCGGCGACCGCCGCAGCCGCCGCCAGACCTGCTGCATTGGGGATGGGATGACCGGCCTCGATGACGTGCAGCGTTTCCGGCAGTCTGTGATGCGTGGCATGGCCGTCCTTCGTCACCACGATACCGCTGAGCGGTGCGCCGCCTATCGTCGCCGTGGCCGCCCGCGCCATAGGGACGGCAGCTTTGCCCACAGCAATGACGATGATTCGCGCTACTTCGTTCAGATCCCAGGTGCGGCCTGCAATGTACAGGCTGTCGGCCGTTCGGGTCATATGATGCTGCACGGCAGGATAGGGATCGACGGCCTGCAACGCCGCCGCCTGAATGTTGCTCAGATGGTCGTGGAGTGTCATGGCAACGGGCGTAGATTGTTCAATGCATACGTCGCCGCTTCCTCTGGCGTTTGGACCTCAGCTTTGAGGATAGCGTTGAGTCCGGTTTGCAGTGCGCGGCGTACCGGCACGTCGATGCTCGGTGGCAGGCCTGACACGGCGCCATCCAGCAATTGCTTGAGGAACGCCGTATCCTCCGGGAACAGCCCCCACAGTTCGATGGCGTGGAAGCGGGCCGGGAGCAAATAGGTCGAACGGGTCAAGTCGGCGACTTGCTCTGGCGTGGTCAGCCATTCCAGCAACTTTAATGCGGCATTTTGGCGGTAGGGGTCCCGGCTCACCATCGCCATTGACCACACGTGGCCAATGGTGATAGGGGTCCCGCTCGGCGTAGGAATCCAACCCGGCAAGCTCCCTTCGAGCGGCGCGCTCCAGTAAAGCCCGGCAGGGACGACGCTCAACTGCCCGATCCCTTCCTGGTAAAGCTGCCAACAGGACGTGGCATCCGGCAAACTTGAAACGCGTTCAACATCGATCAACCTATCCTCTATCATTTCGGCCATAAAGCGATAGACCTGTTCCAACGCGGCGCGGTCGAGCTTCGGTTTGCCGTTTTCGTCGCTGGTTGCGCCGCCTGCGCTGATGTAGGCGGCTAATACCATGTCACTTGCCAGCCCGTCGGTCGGTCCGGTCGGGAACAGCATCGAATAGTTGCCGGTTAAGACGGCGGTCCACGACAGCGGGGGCGTCGCCGCGATGTTCTGGCGGTAGACCGTCTGCTCGGCCTTGATAACGAAAGGCACGCCGTAGGTGGTGGTGATGGCCGGGTCGGTAATGCGCACGAAGGGGAAGAAATCCGACGTTTGCATCACTGTAGCATCGAGTGGCTGTAGATAGCCTTCACTTGCCGCCGTGCGGAGGTCGTATTCGCTCAGAATGATGACGTCCGGTAGGATGGCGGGTGCGGCAGTATAGGCTGTGCTCAACATATTGTAAAGCCCGCCCGTGTCGCTTGCTTTTTTGGTGATGATCTGTACTTGGATATCCGGCTGGATTAGCGAAAACTCCGCTAACTGTTCGTGGAAGACAGCCGCACCTGTTGTATCCTCGTAAGGACTGAGAAAGTCGGGCACCCAGAGCGTCAATGTGGCGATGCCCGGCAGGGGTGTAGACGTTGGCAAGGGTGTTGCTTCAGGCGTAACGGTGGGGATGTTGGTGGGCGACAGCGTCTGCGGCGGCTCCGATGTGGGCAGCCAAGTGCATCTGCTGCATATGGCGATAAGGATAATCCCCAACAGGCCTAAACGTAAATTTTTCACACAGCGCCTCCTTCAGGAAGGGTTATTGGTACCTGGTGTTCGCTCCCCTATTTCCGACCCCTATTCCACCGTATTGCCGGTGTATGCTTGCACGGCAGTGTAAATCATCCGCTGCTGGAAATCCGGTGTGACGTAGGCGTAGTAATCTTGGTAATTGCGTAGCTTGGCCGGCGTGCGCAGCATCCACATGGCGACGACCGGGCACCAGGGCCACTGTTCCGCCGCCCAGGTATAGGCATCCAACGTGTATTGGATACGCAGCCCCGGCTTGACAGCCCAGGTCCAACGGGGATGATCGTTCCACCCCGCCTCTGTCACGTAGATGGGCTTGCCGGCGTCTCCGTTGACGTCCATAATTTCACGCAGCAATTCCACACGGCGGAAGTTGATCAGCGCCGGGTCGGGCAGTGTCTCCGGCGCAAAGCCTAGCCCGTAGGCGTGGGCTGACAGCGCGTCGAAGTATGCCCCGCCACCGGCGGCATACATCGCTTCGAGATAGAGCAGATCGTTCAGCCCGGCCGGGCTGTCCGCCGGTTCCAACGTCGGAGCGAGCGCGCCGCCGAGCACGACGACATCTGGATTGGCGGCATGGGCCGCGGGATAGACGACGCGCAGCAAGTCCACGTAGGCCACCGGATCGACGGGCCGGTAGCCCCATTCAAAGCTCAGGTTCGGCTCGTTCCAGATGACAATGTGCTGCACATTCTCTTTGTACCGCGTGGCAAAGGCAGCGACGAAGTTAGCGAAGTCGATGTAACCTTCGGCGTCGAGGTAAGTATTCGTCGTTTCCTGTTCCTTGGGATCAGGCCGTGCCCAGTCTGGCGTCATCCCCAGGCGCGCGATCACCGTGATCCCTTGATTGCGTGCGTGCCGGATCACTGTGTCGGGGTGCGTCCAGTCGTAGCGCCCGCGTTCCGGCTCGTAATAAGCCCAGGGGAAGTATTCGACGATCCACGGCGCGCCCATCTCCCGCACCAGCGCCAGCGAGCGTTGGATCTTCCACTCTTCCACTTCATCTGTCAGCCGTGTGTGGACGCCGACAACCGGGTTGGATGTTTGCACCTGCTGTTGAGACGGCATCGTCACCAACACGCCCGGTGGGCGCACACCCCACAGACTGATGAGCAGCAGCGCGGCCCACGGCCACCCTTCCACAATCCACCCGCGCGCGCGGGCGGCAGATTTCCGGCCTACATCGATGATCTTTTCCATAACCTTGCGCGTTCCATTATACCCTATGTAGGACGAGTTGGTAACTTGTTTTTGTAGCGTGTCTTGGCAACTTGCGTATAATGGGGAATATGGCTGATGACAACAGGCTTGACCAACCAGAACGATTCGTACAACGCCTGGCGGAATACCTGGCGGGGGGCGTTTTGCCGGGTGTAGAAGCGCAGCGCAAGATGTCCTCGGTGGAGCGCCGCTGGATGCCTGACATAACAGAGGTGCCCACACTGCGAAGGTCGGCGGTGTTGGCGCTGCTGCACCCTTCCCCGGCAGGGCTGGCGATGCTGTACACGTTACGCCCCTCGCGCCTGGCGCATCACGGCGGGCAGGTTTGCTTTCCCGGTGGTGGTGTGGAGAACGGCGACCCCTCGCTGTCACACACAGCGTTGCGCGAAACTGCCGAAGAACTGGGAATTGCGACCACGGATGTGCGGATCCTTGGCTTGTTAACAACCTTGTTTATCGAGTCGAGTCGCAATCTGGTACATCCGTTTGTCGGCTGGATTCCGGCATTGCCACCGCTTAACCCAGACATACGCGAGGTGGCCGAAATTCTGTCGGTGACGCTGCAAACGTTGCGGGATCCCGCGACGGTGACGACGTGTGTGCGTGAGGCGAACGGGCAGCCTCGCCACTTTCCTAGCTTCTACATCTCCCCGCACTACATCTGGGGTGCAACAGCGATGATGACCAGCGAGCTTTTGGCCGTCGTCACGCAGGTTTCCGGCGCGGATTTCCTCTAGGATTCGTTCGCACCACACGCCCGATCAGATCGTATTCCAGGGCGTCGGTGATTTTGACTGTGACCAGCCGGTTGGGATGCAATTGCTCGCGGATCAGGACGATGCCATCGATTTCCGGCGCATCGCGATAGGAACGGCCCACCGTCACTCCATCTCCGGTCCCCTCAAGCAGAACCTCCATCCGTTTGCCGATGAAGGCCGAATTCTTGCGGCGCGAGATGCTCTGTTGAGTCAGCATCAACGCCTCGCGTCGTTCCTCTTTGGCTTCCGGCGGGACGTCATCCGGGAATTGAGCCGCGGCTGTGCCGTTCTCATGCGAGTAGGTGAAGACACCCACACGGTCGAAGCGCATCGCGTTGACGAAATCCAGCAGCGTGAGAAACTGCGCCTCGGTTTCGCCGGGAAAGCCCACGATAAAGGTGGTACGCAGCGCGATGTCAGGGATGGCGGTGCGCAGGTCTTCCACGAGGCGCCGCACGCTGTCGATGTCGTCCGGGCGGCGCATCCGCCGCAGTACGTCGGGGTGAGCGTGTTGCAGCGGGATGTCAATGTAGGGAAGCACCTGCGGCGATTGGGCGATCACGTCAATCAGCCGGGGTGTGACGAACCCGGGAAACGCATAAAGCAGGCGAAGCCAGGGCACGTCGGGGATTTCGACGAGCATCTGCTCCAACAGTTGTGCCAGGCCGTCTTGCAGCCCTATGTCGCGCCCGTAATAGGTCACATCCTGGGCGATAAGGTTGATTTCCAGCACGCCGAGTTCCTGTAACTGCCGTGCGTCATCAAGCACAGCCCTGATGGGACGGCTAACCGTTGTGCCTTTGATGGCGGGAATCGCGCAGAAAGCGCACGTGCGATTGCAGCCATCGGCGACTTTGAGGAACGCTGACGGCCCGGAGATGACGAATCCCGGCGTTCCAGCCGCTTCTGGCAAGGTGACGGGGGTATGGGCGATGCGCCTGAGCGGCGTCGTTTCACGCACTGCAAACAAGCTATTGGCCACGGAGACGATGTCGTTCCATGTGCGCGTGCCGAGCACGGCATCCAGTTGGGGGATGGCCTCCAGCAGCACATCGGGTTCGCGCTGCGCCCAACAACCCGCTGCGACGAGGCGTTGTTCGGGTTGCAGCCCGGCGGCCAAATCTTGCATCGTCTCCAGCGATTCCTGGCGCGCCGCTTCGATAAAGCCGCAGGTGTTGACGATGAGAATATCCGCCAGATCGGGTTCGAGCGTGGGCACGTATCCGGCGCGTTGCAGCAAAACGGCCATGTTGCTGGAATCGACTGTATTCTTGGGGCAGCCTAGAGAGGCGATATAAAAGCGAAAGGGGCGTTCGTCGCCCCTTTTGATGTCATATTCAGGCTGTCGCGGCATCAGTCCTCCAGTGGAACCTCACCGACCGGATTCCAGGCGCGGCGTACAACTTCACCCGGCCCGCCGAGCGCTCCCCAGTCTGTGCCGTTAATGTAGAGTTGGAAGGCACTGCCATTGCCCGTGGAGATGATCAGCATTTCCTCTGCAGACGTTTCGAGCATCTGGCCAGCATCGGCGGTGCCCTCAAAGATGGTTCGACCATCGGCTAAGACTCTAACCCAGGCGTGTTCGTTGGAGAGCAGACGCAGATAGATCAATCCATCGGGCGAGGCAACAAAAGTGAGCGGCGTTGTGGCTGTGCTTTGTGCTGTCACTGTACCGGAGGTCTCTGCCTGGGATGTGGCCGGGGCAGAGCGGCCATTGGTGTCCTGGGTGCGGTTGGCAATCTGCAACCAAACAAAGCTGCCGGCCGCCACCACACCGAAGAAGATCAGCGCGACGAGTAGAAGTTGGAAGACTAAACTGGGGATCTGCGTCCTCGTTGAAGCTACTTCTTCGGCCTCGGTGGGGGGCGGGGAGAACACCGAAGGGCGATTGACGACGGGCGCTTTGGGTTCCAGGGTCGAGTTGGTGCGTGTGCGGGGCTGCATCGGGCGTCCCTGGATTTCGGCGTCGTAGCGTGCCAGAGCCTCTTCCACGGGCAGGTTGAGATATCGGGCGTAGTTGCGCAGGAAGCCGCGTGCCTGGATTTCACCCGGCAGCGCGGTATAGTCGCCCATTTCTAGCGCCTGAAGATAACGTCGCCGGATGCGCAGTGCCTTCTCGACATCGGGCAGCGTGATTTGACGTGTTTCACGGGTGCGGCGTAGCCACAAGCCCAGGCCGTCGCTCATCAGTCCTCCGTTTCTACTACCACGTGGGCTTGCGCGTGGACGCCGCCTTCAAGTTTGATCTCGATGGCGTGTGTGCCCATCTGGCGGATTGGGCGTTCCAGAACGATCCAGTGTTTGTCGAAGTTTATATTGAGCGCATGTCCGATCTCCGCCGCGATGTCCGCGGAGGTAATGGATCCGTAAAGCCGCCCGGTTTCCCCGGCCTTGGCCTTGAATTTGAAGGTTTTGGTCTTGATCTGTTCGGCGATTTGCTGACTGCGTTCATGGATGCGGTCTTCGCGCGCCTTTTTGGTTTCGGCAAAGACTTGCGCCGCTTTGAGATTGCTCTCGGTGGCGGGTGCGGCTAGTCCCTTCGGGAACAGGTAGTTGCGCGCGTAACCATCGGACACGTTTTTGACTTCGTTGACCCTTCCCAGACCCGGTACGTCGCGTTTCAGGAACACTTTCATCATGGCCTCCCGGCATTGTGTGTCGTCAATTTGGGCGCTGCTTGTTCCTGCGCCTCACCGTAATAGTAACCTAAATTAGCCAAAGTGCAATAAAGCCGGACGAACTACGCCTTGGGGTGTTTCACGTGAAACACACAAACAAAAAGGGCGACTTTGCCGCCCCTTTTGCACTATCCGATATCCTGCTCTAACCGAGCAGACGCGATTGCAGATTTAGGAAGAACCGCGTGAGTTTCTGCTTCATGGTTGGCTCGGTGACGGTTTGCAGGCCGGCTTGATAAGAGGCCAGTCCTTCCTGGCGGCGCCCTGATTTGAACAGAGACAGTCCCAAAGCCATCAATATCTCGCCTTGATTCTGACGGTCGTCGAGTTCCGCAAAGATGCTCGCCGCCTTACTTCTGGCTTCGATGGCTTCGTCTTGCCGTTTCAACATCGCGTAGATGCTGCCCAGATTACCGAGCGCTTTCGCTTCACGCGATTTGTCGCCAGCGCGGGCGAAAATGCGGCGCGCCTCTTCGATGGATTCCAGGGCCTCGTCCCAACGGCTTTGCTTGCGGCGGATGATGCCGATGTTGTTGAGCATCTCGCCCGCTTCGACCTCGCGGTCTTCTTCGGTGAAGTGCTCCAGGGCCTCGCTGAAACGCTGTGCAGCCTCATCGTACAGTCCCTCTTGGAAGAGACGTAGTCCCTCGTTTTGTAATTCGTCGGCGGTCGGTGTTCCCATCATTCCCTCCTTAGAAAGTGATCTCCAAAAGCCCTTCGGCGATGGCCCGCAGTGCGCCGGCCGGCAGGGCCGCGAGCTTCATCGCCAGTTCCAGATAGCTAACGTTGATCGGTTTGAGGACGAAGTCGCGGATGTCGGCGGGGAGTGCCTGGAACAGTTCGAATTGGTCTTGCAATAGATGCCATTTGCCGATGTCGCTGTCCTTGTCCAGAAAATAACTGAGTGGGACATTGAGCGCCCGGCACACCACTTCCAACTCGGCTGCTGAGACTGGGCGTTTGCCCAACTCATACGCCGCGATCGTTTCCAGGGGACATTCCAGCATCTCGGCGAGGTCTTGCTGTGTGCGGTTCGCCTCGCTGCGCAGTTGGCGCAGCCGTGCGCCCACGATACGATGGCGCAACATCAAATACAGTTTGGGATCGGGTAGTTTCTTGTCCGCCTGGATATCCGCCACAGACTCGGTCGTGCGGATAGCACTCAGGGGGAAGTCGAGGAAGCGTGTCAGCAGCTCCAGCTCAGGCAGTGAGATGGGGTGGCTGCCTTCCTCATAGGCTGTCAGGGTTTCTGGGGATACTCCCAGTATGGCAGCACACTCCTCTGACGACATGCGCGCTTGATCGCGAACGCTATGAAGCAAGGCTCCGATGATCCGACTCCGCAGCTCGATGACCTCTTGGTTTGGCATATTGACTCCTTGTTGCCTCCGATGAGGAAGACTTCTATTTCATTATAACATAGTCCATAAAGGAGAAAAGTTAGCCGGCGGGGTGGCCCGCTGGCGTTTTACATACACTATCCTCTGATCGGCTTGCGTTTTTGCGCCTGTTGTTTGTGGACGGCTGTCGCCGCACCGCGAAAGCGCGCGGGATCGGTAATCTGGCGGCGGCTGGGACGCTGCAGCCCGGGCTGGATAAGCAACTGAACCTTCTCCAGGGCCGCAGTAGTCAACGGATCGGGGCGCAGTGCCAATCCGAGTGCATAGTTCGACGCTGCCAGCGCCCAGACCCATTCCTTGCGCATCGCGTCAGCGCGTGAATGGTAGGCGCGTTTGTCCCAAGCCTCGGTAGAATTCTCGGCGTCCTCGTAGATGGTGTTCAGCGCCGTCCCCACGACTGCCAGCAGGTCGTGTGCCAGGACTTGGTCCTTGGGCAGCACTTCTGGTAGATGGATAAGCAAAATCTCTGCAATCACCCGCAGTTGTTGATTTCGTTCTTTGATTGGCATAGATCCCCTTAGAATTTATCCAAAAATCCATTTGGATAGGTTCTCAATTCATTCGTCTAGGCGAAAAAGTTACCACAGGCCAGGCCAAAGTCAAGCAGGGGTATGCTAAACCGGCAGAACATGGTACAATGTTTCTTATCCATTTCATCTGTTAACTATGGGGGAGGAACGACGATGGACGAAAAAGCAAAAGTTTCGCAGGTGTGGGGAAAACGTTCGGCAGACTTTTACGCTGAACTGGAGAATCAACCCGTCCAGGTGGCGGTGAGCAACGGCAAGAGCTTCAAAGGAGCACTCATCGGCGTGGATGTGTACGACATCCTCATTCGTCAGGAAACCGGCCTGGAATTGCTGCTCCCCAAAGGGAACATTATCTACATCCACCGCGCCGGCAATTAGCGCGGCCTTTTCCTCCACGAGGAAAAATCTATGCAGGGCGTTATCCTGGCGGCGGGCAAAGGTTCGCGCCTTCATCCAATCACGATAAGCCGTTCCAAAGCGATGCTGCCCATTCTGGGGAAGCCTATCGTCGAGCGGGTGATGGAGCTGTTGCTGGCCAACGGTGTGGACGATTTCATTCTCGTCGTCAGCCCTGAAGACTATGACATCACCCAGTATTTCCAACAGGAAGCGGCGTTTCCGGCTGAAGTGCGTTTTGTGTACCAGGTGGAACGTATGGGAATGGCAAAGGCGTTGCAATGCGCCGCGCCGCTCATCACAGAAGATTTCGTGCTTTCCGCCTGCGACAACCTGGTGACGGCCGCCGACGTGGGGCGCTTGATGGCCTTCTGGCAGACGGAGCCACAGCCCAACGCGATTCTGACGTTAATGCCGATAGCGCGCGAGCGCATCAGCAGCACGGGCATTGTGGCGCTGGCTGGTCCCTGGATCACGCGCATCGTCGAAAAACCCACGCCGGAAGAAGCGCCCTCGAACATCTCCAGCCTGCCACTGTACGTCTTTTCTACCCGCATTTTGACGTATTTGCCTGAAGTTACTCCTTCGCCGCGCGGCGAATACGAACTGCAGGACGCCATCCAGATGCTTATCCGCCGGGAGGGGCGCGTGGGCGGCGTGATGGTCGAACGGCGGCTGACGTTGACCAACGCCGTCGACCTGCTGGCGCTCAACCGGGAATATCTGATGCACGGTGATGGCCGCCCGCAATCGGAACCGCACGCCGTTGGGCCGGACACGCAGTTGATTACGCCGCTGTACATCGAACAGGGCACCGTCATCGGTACACGTTGTGTCATCGGACCAAACGTCTACATTGAGCGCGATTGCTGTATCGGCGATGGCGTGACTCTACGCGACGCGGTGGTGCTGCGCGGCGCGACCGTCGCCGACGGGGAAACGATCGTCGATCAAGTCATTGTTTAGGTTCATCCGGGTAGATCACGTTCCCTTTTGTTTCCCCTCATAGGGGGAAGATCGTTTGTTGATTTATGAAAGCGAACCGCCTGCTTAAGACCTACGCGGCGCGCGTTTTTGTCGTCTTGTGCGCGCTGCTCTTCCTCGGTGGCGCGGGGCTGTATTTGTGGCTCTGCGCTGGGCTTCCCGCGCCGGATGATCTGAGTGCCTACACCAGCGCGCCGAGCAGCAAAATTTACGACCGGCGCGGTCAACTGCTCTACGAGATGCCCCCGCCGTATACCGGCAGCCACACCCCCGTGCCGCTGGACGCCATTTCACCGTATTTGATTCAGGCCACTATCGCCACAGAGGACGCTACATTCTACAGCAACCCTGGCATGGATTTTCAGGGTATCCTCCGCGCGGTCTGGATTAACGTGCGGGGCGGCGAGGTGCTGGCGGGCGGGAGCACGATCACGCAGCAGTTGGTGCGCACGGTGATGTTCAGCGCCGACGAGCGCTTCGAGCGCACGCTATACCGCAAGTTGCGCGAGCTGATCCTCGCCATCCGTATTACGCGACGCTACACCAAGGATGAAATTCTCAATCTATACCTCAACGAGACGTACTACGGCAATATGGCCTACGGCGTCGAGGCGGCGGCACAGGCCTTTTTCGCCAAGCCCGCGCGTGATCTGGACCTGGCCGAGTGTGCGCTCCTCGCTGGTCTGCCGCAGGGTCCGGCGCCCTATAACCCCCTCGAAGCCCTCGACGCGGCCAAAGCGCGCCAGGCCGTGGTGCTCGATCTGATGGTGAAGCAGGGCTATATTTCGGTGCAGGACGCAGAATTGGCCAAAGCCGAATCGCTCGACTTTGCCGCCGCCCTGTTTCCCATCCGCGCGCCGCATTTTGTGATGTTCGTGCGCGGCCAGTTGGAGCGCGAGTTAGGGCTGGCGCGTGTGCAGGCCGGTGGGTTGAACGTCTACACCACCCTGGACCTGGACCTGACCGACACCGCCCGCGATGCGATCCGCCATCACCTGGGCTTGCTGGCGGTGTGCCACTACGACCCGGTTTGCCCGCCCGGCGGGCGCAATGCGCGCAACGCCGCGCTGGTGGCTGTCGATCCGCAGACCGGCGATGTCGTGGCAATGGTGGGCAGCCCGGATTACTTCTCGGCGCGCATTGCCGGCGCGGTGAACGGCGCGACGGCGCTGCGCCAGCCCGGGTCCTCCATCAAGCCACTGACGTATGCGACAGCTTTCGAGCGCGCCGCCCTCGGGCAAGGCGACTTCACGCCCGCGACGATGCTGCTGGACGTGCGTACTGCCTTCGTAACGCGCGAGGGCACGCCCTACGTCCCTCTAAACTACGATCTGGTTTTCCGCGGACCGGTGCGCGTGCGCGAGGCGCTGGCCTCGTCGTACAACCTGATTGCCGTGAAGGTGCTCGACACTATCGGCGTCGAGGCGTTGACGGGAATGGCACGCCGCTTGGGGATCACCACCTTCGATGATCCCGACCGGATCGGCCTGGCGGTGGGCTTGGGTGGTGGCGAGGTGCGCCTGCTGGAATTGGCCGCCGCGTATGCCCCGTTCGCCAACGGCGGGTATGCCGTGCAGGCACGTGTCATCCGGCGCGTTGTGGATGCGAACGGCGCGTTGCTCTGGGAGCCACCGGGCGGCATGGGGGAGCGTGCCCTCGACGCTCGCGTGGCTTATCTGATCACCGACATTCTGAGCGACGACCTGGCGCGCGTCCCCACCTTCGGCGAGGGCAGCGTGCTTAACCTGAGCCGCCCGGCTGCCGTCAAAACCGGCACCACTACCGACTTCCGCGATAATTGGACGGTGGGCTACACGCCGGAATTGGTGATTGGCGTGTGGGTGGGCAACGCAGACAATGAAACGATGAAGGAAGTCACCGGCATTACTGGGGCGGCGCCTATCTGGCACGATGTGATGGAGGCAGCGCTCAGGGGACAGCCGCTCCAGGCGTTTGCGCGGCCCTCTGGATTGGTCGATGTGGAGGTCTGCGCGCTGTCCGGGGAATTGCCGGGGCCAGATTGCCCGCATCGCATTGTCGAGACGTTTATCGCCGGGACCGAACCGGACACGGTTTGCACGATGCATCAACGCATTGACGGCATCATCTACACCATCCTTCCTCCCGAAGCTCAAGCCTGGGCGCGCGAGCGTAATCTCCCCCAACCTCCGATCCAAAACCCGCAACCCGCAACCCATCTACGCATTACCAGTCCGGATGCCGGCGCGGTCTATCGCATTGATCCGGCACAGTCCCGCGAGACGCAAAAGATTGCTATTTCTGTTGCGATGGATATGTATTTTGAGCACGTAGAATTGTTGATCGATGACCTACCGCTGGTGCGTTTGACGACAGCGCCCTATACGCATCTTTGGCGATTGGAAGCGGGCACGCATAGGTTGTCTGCAGTAGGTTTTACTGCTGATGGTGCAGAAATTTCAAGCGATGTTATCACGATTGAGGTCTATGATTAGTCTCTGCGTGCGTTGGCCAAGCGACTATACTTCACAATCTCGTTTGTCAGTAGCAAATCATCGAAATCATGATAAACTTAAATGGTAGTCTCCTCAATCAGAGATGTGTTTCTTGCATAATTCGGAGGAATTTTATGTTGAAAGAACATCAAGATATATTGTGGTTGGCGGGCCAAGTGTTACTTTCAAGAGGTTTCATCGCACAGGTGGAGGCACAGGGCCTTGAGCGGCTTTTTTCTCTATGTCCTTACGGCGATCTCACAGAGCAGGAGAGGGCTACTTTCCGCAGTGCTTTCGAGGATACAAAATTGCGAAAGGTGATTGAGCAATGGTGGGCCACATACGATGAGGAACGGCAAGCTGGCGTTGTGCTGCAGGCGTCAGATTATTGGGATACTGAGTTGGTATGAACTTGAGTGTGTTGCCCGGCGAACATGTCCGACGTGAAGCAGCGCGTTGGGTCCTATGGAGTTACCTGGGGTTTTCGGTTCTGTCCATCGGACTGCACCTCTACCGCGTTGTCAGCCGACCGAGTGCCCCTATTGCGGTATACTTGATTGCCACTGCAATGATTGGTATGGCCGCAGTGATAGCCCTTGTACAACTCAAGCAATCGTTATCCCGTGCGATGCTGATTTTTGCCTGGGTTACCTTCTTCTCTTTCATTATGTTGTTGAATCATACCTTCAAGATTTCGGGATACTCTACAAACGTCCCCGCCATGTTTATCGTGGGCATTTTTACATTGGGTATTATTTTGGGATTCAAGGCTGCGATACGGTACGCAACGGCAACCGCGGTGGTTTTTATTGTCTTGGGAGTCCGCTACGTCGTACTTCCCCAAATGATTGTGCCGGTGGTGCTGGCTTATGCTGTAGCGCTGCCGGCCAAGACGGTCGAACGTTTGATTGAACAAAGCACTCGGGATCTTGAGCAGCTCAATCAACGCCTGGAAGACCTGGTAGCAGAACGCACCGCCGAACTGGCAGAGAGCAACCGACATCTCCGGGGAGAGGTGTCGGACCGTATGCATGTGGAAGAGGTCTTACGCCAGCGTACCGTCGAACTTGAAAAAAACAATGAGGAACTGAATGCGTATGCCCATACCGTCGCCCACGACATCAAATCGCCGCTCGCCTCGATCATCGGTTTTGGCGAGCTTTTGGAGAGGCACTACACACAGTTTGCCGAAGACCAGTTGACTTATTATTTCGGCGTGATTGCGCGCAACGGGCGGAAAATTACCAATATCGTTGATGAGCTATTGTTGTTGTCGAGTGTACGCGAGGCCAAAGTTGTCGATATTGGACCGCTCGATATGGCTGCTATCGTCGATGAAGCGCAGCAACGTCTCATCCATGATATTGCCGGGAGGTCGCCTGAGATTGTTCTTCCTGACGTCTGGCCGGTGGCGCTGGGCTATGCGCCGTGGGTCGAAGAGATATGGACGAATTACATCAGCAACGCGATCAAATACGGCGGCGCCCCACCTCGGATCGAACTCGGCCACACGATTTTAGGTTCTAGATCACAGATTTTGGATTCAGAGACGCCTCTCTTAGTCGCGAAAATCCACAATCTACAATCCAGAATTGCTTTTTGGTTGCGTGACAACGGCCCGGGTCTTACTCCAGATGAGCAGGACCGCCTCTTCACCCCTTTCACACGGCTCGACCAGGCGCGGGCCAAGGGACACGGCCTGGGTCTCTCGATTGTGCGGCGGATCGCAGAGCGGCTCGATGGTGAGGTGGGCGTCGAAAGTGCGATTGGGCAGGGAAGTACCTTCTTCTTCACGCTGCCTGCCGCGCCGGAGCAAGCCCTGCCGGCGGATGCGCCCGGCGATGACACGGATACGCCCGCTGAGACACGTTGACCGTCCGAGCGATGTACGCGCGCGTTGTGGTCTTCATTCCTTTCAAAATCAAGACCGCACCTGTATTTGATTATGACATTCCGGCGAGGTTCGCTGCCTCTGTGCGGCCGGGCGTGCTGGTCCTCGTCCCGCTCCGTGAGGCAGTGCTGCCGGGCGTTGTGCTGGCGCTTACCGACACGCCCGCCGTTCCCGAAACGCGGCCTATTCAGAGCGTTCTCTACCCCGATCCAGTGTTCGATAACGGCTTGCTCGACCTGGCGCGCTGGATGTCGCGTGAGACCTTAGCGCCGCTCCACCAGTGCGTGCAGGTGATGCTGCCGCCGGGCCTGCGGGCGACCGTGTATCTCCGTCTTTCCGCCAAGGTGACAACTGCGCCCCCCGATCTCCCCGATCCCGCCGCCAGGTTGTTGGAGACGCTCATCCGGCGCGGCCCGCTGACGAGCGCGCAGGTCAAGCAGGCGCTCAGGAGCGTTGACGTGCGCCGGACGCGGCGTTATTTACAGAAGCGCGGCCTGATCGAAGTGGAACGCTTGCTGCGGCTCACCATCGTTCAACCGAAAATGACCCGTCTCGCACGAGTAATCGCACCGCGTGCGCAGTGGGAGGCGCTCCTGCGTGGCCTCCGTGACGCGAGGCTGTACCAGGGCATTCTGGATTTTCTGTCCGGCGAAACGCAGCCCGTGGAGGTCGAGGTGGTCTATGCCGAAACGGGCGCGAAGCCCTATCACCTCAAAATGCTCGCCGAGCGCGCGCTGATCGCCTTCAGCCACGAGGAAGTGCTGCGCGATCCGCTGGCGGAGATGATCTTCACCCCAGACCAGCCGCCGGTGCTCATACCCGAGCAGCAGGACGTCTGGGACGCCATCGAACCGTTGCTGCACGAGACCGCCGTTTCCTCCCCCATTCTTCTGTTGGGCGTGACCGGTTCCGGCAAGACGGAGTTGTATATGCGGGCGACGGCGCAGGTGCTGGCGCGAGGCCGGCAGGCGCTGATCCTCGTCCCCGAAATCAGCCTGACGCCGCAGACCGTGCAGCGCTTCGCCGTGCGTTTTCCGGGGCAGGTGGGGTTGTGGCACAGTGCGATGAGCGACGGCGAGCGTTTCGACACATGGAGGCGCGTGCGCAGCGGCGACATCACCGTGGTCGTGGGCGCGCGTTCGGCCTTGTTCGCACCCTTCCCCAACCTGGGCCTTATCGTGATGGACGAGGAAGAGGACACGAGCTACAAGCAAAGCCGCGCGCCGTATTTCCACACGCGCGAAGTGGCCGCAGAACTGGCGCGACGACGCGGCGCCCTGCTGATCCTGGGCAGCGCCACACCCTCGTTAGAAGCCTACGCCCGCGCGTTGGAGGGGCGCTACCGGCTCCTGGAGATGCCGCAGCGGGTGATGGCGCACCAACAGCGCCTCACGGCCTGGGAAAAGTTCCTGCATCTTGCGACCAGTCGTTATCAGGCGTTGACCGGCACACCGGAGGCGCTTACCATCGCCCTGCCACCGGTGCAGATTGTGGACATGCGGGCCGAACTCAAGGCTGGCAACCGTTCGGTCTTCAGCGCGGCACTGCAAGAGGCGGTGGACGCCGCTCTGGCCCGCCACGAGCAGGTGATTTTGTTCCTCAACCGCCGGGGCACGGCGACCTACGTGTTTTGTCGCGATTGTGGGTGGGTGGCGGAGTGCCCGCGTTGCGACGTCCCTTTCACGTACCACGAGGGTATCGGCAGCCTGATCTGCCATCGCTGCGGTCGGCAGAAGCGCATGCCGCGCCAATGCCCGGAGTGCGGATCGCCGCGGGTGCGGGCGTTTGGCCTGGGGACGGAAGGGTTGGAAACGCGGGTGGCGGAGCGATGGCCCGCGGCGCGCCTCGTGCGGTGGGATCAGGACGTGGCCCGCTCGCACGCCGTCCACACGGCCATCATGGGGCGCTTTGCCCGCGGCGAGGCCGACATCCTGGTGGGCACACAGATGGTGGCGCGCGGGTTGGACATCCCCAAAGTGACGGTGGTGGGCATCATTTCCGCCGACACGGCGCTCAACTTGCCGGATTTCCGTGCTGCTGAACGTGCGTTCCAACTGCTGGCGCAGGTCGCCGGGCGCTCCGGGCGGGGCTTGCTCGGCGGACGCGTGGTCTTGCAGACGTACCATCCCGCGCATTACGCTGTCCAGCGCGCGGCAGTCCACGATTACACCGGCTTCGCGGAGCGCGAGTTGGCTTTCCGCGAGCAGGCCGACTACCCGCCGTATATCCGGCTGGCGCGGCTGGTCTACGCGCACACGAATCGCGAGAAGGCGCAGCAGGCTGCCGAGACGCTCGCTGCTGTGTTGCGCGACGCGCTTCGCGCCACCGGGCTTCCGGAGACCGACCTTATCGGGCCGGCGCCGGCTTTCTTCGCCCGCGTGCGGGGACGCTATCGCTGGCAGATGTTGCTGCGCAGTGTGTCTCCGGCGGATTTTCTGCGCGAGATTGACATTCCCGCCGGATGGCTGGTGGATATTGATCCAGTGGAGGTATTATGATGATCGATTGTGTTTTGATGGCTGGCGGTGTGCCGCAAGAAGAAGACTTGCTTTACGAATATACCCAGGGACGACCGAAGGCACTGATCGACGTGGCGGGCAAGCCGATGATGCAATGGGTGCTGGACGCACTCAATGCTGCGCCGAGTGTTCGTGATATCGTGGTGGTAGGGCAGGTGGATACAGGTGTGGTATCGTCGCCGAAAATTGCCTGCTATATGCCCGATCAAGGGTCGATGTTGCGGAATGCCCTCGCCGGCGTCGATTGGGTCTTGGAGCGTGACCCGGCGACACAGCACGTCCTGGCCAGCAGTTCCGATATTCCATTGATTACTGCCGGGATGGTGGAGCGCCTGCTCGCGCAGGCCGCAGACTCGGCGGTGGACGTCTATCATACGATTGTGTTGCGTGAGAAGATGGAGGCGCGCTTTCCCGATTCGCGGCGCAGTTACGTCCATTTTATCGAGGGCGACTTTGCCGCCGGGGGGATTCACGTGGTCGCGCCGCACATCGGCCACAAACACCGCGAATTGTGGGACGATTTGCTCAACAGCCGCAAGGACGCGCTGAAACAGGCCGCGCGTCTCGGACCGGTCTTTTTCGCCAAACTGATGGCGCGTCGCTTGAGCCTGCCGGAATTGGAACGACTCGCGCGCGAAAAGTTTGGCATCAACGCGTGCGCGCTGCCCGTGGATGACCCTGAAATGGGCATGGACGCTGATAAACCGTTCCAACTGGAAATCTGCCGCCGGGCATTGGCGCGATGAATACGCGTTGGCAATCCTGGCTCGAACGTGACCACGTGTTTACTGCGCACGCCATGACACTGGTGCGCGGTCCGTTCTCCCGTGCGCTGGCGACGGGCCTCGCGCACTCCGGCGACAGTCTGGTATGGGTTTTCCTGGCGGTTTTGCTCTGGCGCTTCGGTATCGACGCCTGGGCCAGGGCCGGGGAGCGCATCCTCCTCGTCACGGCGGTCACGTGGGTCGTCAGCACCGTGCTCAAGTATTTCATCCAGCGTCCCCGTCCGCCTGGGGAACAGGGCCTTTTCTACCTGAAGATCGACCAGCACTCGTTTCCGTCAGGTCATGCCGTGCGCACCGGCGGGTTGTGGGTGGCGCTGGCTGGGTTGCTGCCGTTCTGGGGGCTGGCGCTTTTGCTCCTGTGGGGCGTGTGCGTGGGCCTGAGCCGCGTGGCGTTGGGTCTGCACTATGCGAGTGATGTGGTGGGAGGATGGCTCATCGGCGCGGGCGTGGGCCTGGCGCTGCTGGCGTTTTTGTGAGGGCGCGCCCAGATTACCTGTCAGCGTCAATGGTGCAGAGCATCCCCGGTAGATCGGTGAACCAAATCCTGCCGGACGTGTCTACAGCGACGGATGCGGGCATCAGATAAGCCGCCGGTGTGATGCCGGTTTCGGTCAGCCGGTAAATGTTGTCGCCAAACAACCAGGTTGTGTCGGCTGCGTTCACAATGGCGTGCAGGTTCAAGACATAAGATGGTTCTTCCCCTGCCGGCACAAACGTCCAGACGCCATCACGCACGTGATAAAGCGCGTGCGCGTCGCAACTGGCCGGACCGCAGAGTAACTCGGTCACCCAGAGACGGTTGAACGGATCGGCGGCGAGAGCCAGGATGGCTCCATGGAAGCGGTAGCCAAAAGGCACTTCCTCCGGCGGCGCAAAGCTGATCCAACTCCCTGAAGTTGGCGTATACCGCCATAGCTCGTTGCCCACGCCGAGCCAGACGTTACCTGCCGGGTCCTCATGGAGCGCTGCAACGCAGCCCTGGGAGGCAGGGGAGTCGATCCCATGCCAGGTCGCCCCGTCGAACCAGCGCGCTCCCTGCCCGCCGCACGTCCCTTCGGCCCAGTCGCACTCGCCAATCCAGACATCACCGGTGCTTTTGAGGACGGTCATCTGAAAGCTGGGCGCGCACCCCTCGGGATCGGGAATCTCGCCCATGCCCAGGTCTTGTGATGTGAAGATAGTCCACCTCTCGCCGTCAAAGACCCGAATGTCCTGGGTGGTGGCCAGCCAGAATCGTCCGGCTCGGTCGCACTGCCCCCAGTCGATGAAGTCCAGATACCAGAAATCGGTCATAGAAACCCAGCCGGCTTCTGCGTCGTAGGTTGTCCAGGCGTTGCCATCCCAGGCAGAAATCTCGCCGTAATTTTCACTGATGACCCAGATGCGGCCGGCGCCGTCGACCCCGGCTATTTTTCCGGTGAGTCCGGTGAGCTGGACGGTCCAGGCGTCGCCATCGAGTCTGGCCATGCCCTGGTCTGTCGCCAGCCAGAGGGCCCCGTCGCACGCGGTGTGCAGGCGCGCTTCGTCTCCGGGGAGGATGTCCGAAACAGGACCCATACGGCGAAACGGTTGCGGAAGTGGCGTCAACGTGGGTTTGGGAGTTCGAGTGGGGCGGGGGGTGCGAGTTGTAGTAGGATATGGAGTCTTAGTGGGGGGAGGGGGTGTTGTGGGCGTTGCAGTTGGGATGGCTGTGGGGTTTGCGGTTGGGCTTGGTGACGGCATGGGTGTGGGAGAAGGGGGGGCAGTGGCGGCCACTGTAACGGGTGTCGTGGGACTTGCGGTCGGACTTGGGAACGATGTAGCCGGTGGCGGAGGCGTCGAACACGCTGTCAGACTCGCGATGAGTGCCATACCTGCGAGCACGATGGTCAATCGTCGAATGTTGAAAGCTTGACGTTCAGGGTCCCAAATGTTCATAGTTGCACCTGCCCCATTCGTTTATGCGTGAAAGATCGTGGTAGGCGCGGCGGTCTACACTCCACCGCGAGTGCATTGCACAGCTTACTGCATCGTTGACGACAAAGACAATAGTGCCACCTCATCCATGGATTTTCAGGGCAGGGGACTTCAGGCGCGCTCACAAATCTTCCACAATTGCTCGGAACTGTTCCAGCGCCGACTCTAAATCCTTCACAATCTCCTCCGCCAGCACATCCGGTTCGGGCAGATTGGCCGTCTCTTCCAATGACTCATCGCGCGCTGTGCATTGAGGCTCAGATTTCCATCTGCGTGAACCACGCCAGACAATGCTGCCAGAAGATCGGCTTGCCGCCATCCCTGTGCCCCGCACCGGGGACAAGGTTGACGCGGATACGCTCGGCCGCTGCGGGAGTGTGGGCGCGAAGCGCGGCCTGGAAGCGCAGCGCGCCATCGGGAGGCACGTGCGTGTCGTCCGCGCCACATTCGAAGGTGATGGCCGGTCCGTGGGCATAGGCGTCAAGATGGGTCAGCGGATTCAGGTGATCGTAGAAGTACCGGGCATACGCATCCGGTTCGCCTGGCGGCAGGAGCGCGCCGGGATGAAACAAGTCCTGCATCCCCGGACGCAGCCAATCGGGCGTCGACATAATGGCGGCAACACGGCGGATGCGACGGTCGATGCCTGCCGCCGCGACGGCAATGTCACCGCCCATAGAGACGCCACCCATAGCGATGTCGGAGTCCACGTCCAGGGCCGTCACCGCCCAATCGATCACCCGCAGCGTGTCGAGCGTGGTCTGCCCCAGAATCGGCCACATCTCGCGGCGGAAGTTGCCAAAAACGCGTGCCAGCAGATCCGTCTGCGTCTCGGTGCTGCGTTCGCCGTGCTGCCAGGCATCGAAACTGAGGGCGACAAATCCCGCCGCTGCCAGTTCCTCAAGATAGGGTTGCATTTGTTCCTTTGTGCCTGACAGGCCGTTGAGCCAGATGACGAGTTTGGTGTTGGGGCGCCGGGTCACGGGGGCGAACCACAGCACGGGAATGTGGCCAACTTTGCTAAGCATTTGTTAATCTCCTTTGAATTCGTTGAAGGGAGCGGTTTCATCCACCACCTCAGGCGTCCACCCGCCCAGCACGTAGGCGGGATCGCTGTAGTTGGCGATGATCTCGGCATCGTTCTCCAGCGTCAGTTGTCGGGAAGCGGGATGCCGCCGGCTCACGTCCACCGGCAAGCCGTCGCTGATGTCTGTGCTGTTGTACTCCCAATAATGGACGTTCGTCGGGTCGCCGTCCACCGGACCCCACCCTTCGGGGCTGATGCCTGACAGAGCGCAGTCGATGAGCACCGCTTCGCAGTAGGGATAGGTCTTGCCGTGGTTGGCCGGCGAGCGGGCGATGACGGTCTCCCGGCCTCCGGTGGTTGTGAACGTGCATCGCACGAAGACATTGCCGTGGTTTGCGGCTGTGTTGCGGATCCACATGTGCGGACCGTAGTTCGAGATGATTGTGCAACGGTTGAAGAACGCCGCCCCACGTCCCAGGATGGTATCGCCGTCGCCGGTGATCTGACAGTCGGTGAGGTAGACCGAGCCGTTGACTTGCAGCGCATCTCCGGAGCCTTCGACGGTCACGTGGCTGACGATATTCCGCTCGCCGGTCAGCAGCAGCCCCTCGGCCTGTCCTTTGGTGAGGTTCTTGATCGTGAGGTTGGCGAGGTGCACTCCGCTGACTTGATCGCCCATAAACGCCGCCCGGCGGGAAGGGAACGTGCCCGGCATCTCATTGGTGGCGACGTTCGGCGGATGCGGGTTGAAAACTTCGTTGTTGGCGTAACACACCACCACCTTCTCCCGGTCTTCGCCGAGGAAGGTGACGTTCGCCTTATTACGGAAGTAGACGATCTCCTCGTACACGCCCTTCTTGATGAACACGGTCACGCGCGTGGGATTGTGGTCAGGGATAAAGTCGATGGCCCCTTGCACGGTGTTGAAATCGCCTGTCCCGTCGCTGCTCACCACGAGCCGGTCCGCACCGGCGGGCGGCGCGGCTTTCTTCGTGGTGAAGGTCCAGCCGGTTTTCCCGGTGATGCCGGCGAAACCGCTGTCGTCCAGCGTGAGCACGCCGGGATCGATTTGCACGTAGTAGGTTCTGTCGTAGTCTAGTAGATTGTGGTGCGGATAGATCGCCGCCATGGTGTCGTGGATGATCACCGGGTAGAAGTGAAAGGCATCGGTGAACCCTCCGATGATCGTCAGTTGGTGGGTGTCCGGCGTGGGTAGCGCGACGCCGGAGGGCGTTCCCGGTTTGGTGTTTGCGTTGGTGAAGTGACTGGGGACATAGTCGTACGGCACCGGCGTGTAAGGAGGCCGCTCAGGGGCCTTCACGGGGACGGTCGGGCCGGGTGGGATGCTCAGGTCGAGGACGTCGACCAGCCGGTCGTCGGCTGCATCGTAGATGCGAATCTGGCCTGCCGTCCCCAATGTGGGTGGGTTGGGGAAGGTGAGCACCAGATGCGTGTCTGGATTCACGTCTTGGGCCTCGTGTGCCGGAAAACGCGAGATTATCTGGGGAAATGGGTCTTTGTTCTGGATCATATGAGCCTCTTTCAACTGTTTTTGATCACAAACCCGCACTTCTCCAGTTGTTCCAGCAGTTCCTGCGGGTCGCTCATCCACTGGCCCCATTTGCGGGAGATGTGCTCGGTCCAGGAGTAGTCCCGGTAGGTGTAGGCTTCCTCCCGCTCAGTTTCCAGCGCGATTTTGGCGTTCTGTTTGCGGTAATAGCCCTGCGCCAGATACCCCTCGTCCATGACGCGCATCGCGTTCTCGATCATCTCGTCGGTGAATTCGGGATAGCGATCCTCGAACAGTGTGAACGCGAGCGGATAGCGCGGGCGGGGCGGAAATTCTTCAGCCGGATAGCCCATGACCAGTTCTACCAGCGGAAAGACCCGTTTGGGCAGGTGATACTGTTGCTGGATTTTGTCCGCCCGGTAAGGCGTCGATCCCAGAAAGCAACTGCCCATGCCGAGGCTTTCTGCCGCGATGACCATGTTCTCGGCCATCAGCGCCACGTCCTGGATGCCCAGGAGCAGCAGCGATAGATCATTGGCCACCGTTGTCCAGCCGCGTTTGGCCATGATCAACTCCATGCGGTGCATATCCACGCAGAGGATGAACCACAGCGGCGCGCCGAACGGCGCTTTCTTGCGTGAAAGCAGCACGCTGCACAACTGCGCGGCAAACGGCGCTTGCTGCCCCGTGCGCACGACCGTCTCTATGATTTCGTCGGTGGGTTTCTGATCCGTATATTTGCGGACCGACTTACGGTTGAGCATCGATTCGATAACTGGATTTGCGAGCATATTTGACCTCCTCCAAAAATGGGCTCAACGGATTAAACGGATTAAACGGAAAAATATCCGCTAGATTCCGTTGAATCCGTTGAGGAAATCCTTTCAACGCTTGAGGTGGATCACAAGCCGTCGTCCGCGCAGCGCTGGATAGACTCGTACGTCGCCTGTAACCGGCGTGCGTATTGCACGCGCGCCTGCGGCGTCATTGAATTGTAGTACCAGTCCAAAAACGCCAAATCCACAGCGGTGACGAAAGGCGCGAGCCTCTGCGCATCCGGGAAGGGTTGCGCTGTCGCCGCCTGATAGCCGGCCTGGAAGCTGTTCCATCGCGCGGCGAAGTCGCCCGGTTCGTCTTGCAGATCGACCATCAACGTGGCGATGTCGTAACAGAAGTGGCCGCGCCCCAACTGGTCGAAGTCGATCACGCACACTTCCTCCCCCTGCACGATAAAGTTGCCGAGGTGGAGGTCGCCGTGGATAAAGCCATAGTTGTCGCGGTGTTCGCCAACGCTTGCAAGCGCAGCCAATACGTCATCAATGACCTTGTGGAGCAGGGAAACCCGCTCGCTGCCTATCTCGTCCGCCTCTTCCGCAATCCATTCGCGATGGGAGAGGATCAGCTTATCATCGTAACTGTAACTTTCACGAAAGCCATCGCCTTCGGATGGAAAAACGAAGGCTTTTGCCGCTTCGTGCAGAAAAGCTACGCTTTGCCCCATCTGGTACAACACAGAATGTGAGAGCCTGCCGCGCGCTTCCTGGCCCTCGATCCACGTGAAGAGACAACTGAGGCGGTCACCCTCCGGCGTCGAGACCACGGTCACAAATTCTCCGTGACGGTTCGACACCGGTTGTGGCACGCCCACCTGTCCGCGTTTTGCCACAAAGTCGAGAAAGACCAGCTCATCGTGCAGGCAACGACGATCCTGAAAGCGCGGATTGCACACCCTGAGGTTATAGCGCGTTCCGTCTTCCGCCGCCACGCGATAGGTCGTATTCCACAGTGTACCCAGATGGGCAACCTGCTGTCGTTCCATTTGGTATTGGGCAAGTATTTGCACTACCAGTTGCTCTTGCTGCATCGCATTCCTGCTTCAACGCTTAAGGCGGATTTCTCCAAACATTTCCGGCGCCATCGCCCCTTCGCAGATTTTGGTCACAGGCCCTGTCATCGTGGCGAAAAACCCATCGCTGAACTGGATAAGGATTTCACCGCCGGGCATGTGCACGGTGATCTCTGGATCGCAAAACCCCAGCTTGTGCGCGACGGCAGCGGCGGCGGTACTGCTGCTTCCGGAGGCCAGCGTATAGCCCGCGCCTCTTTCCCAAATCTCGATGTGAATGTTCCCACGATCCACGACCTTCATAAATTGGACGTTCGTCCGGTTGGGAAAACGCGGATCACGCTCGATGAGGGGGCCATATTGCCGGGCCTCAGACGGCGTCGGCGCGTCGCTGAGCACGACGCAATGGGGATTCCCGACGGTTGCGGCGCAAAACGTGAGCATCTTTCCGCCGATGCAGAGCGTTTCATTCAGCACTTCACGCGACGGCCCGGCCACGGGGATGCGCCGGCTGTCGAAGCTCACTTCTCCCATCTGGACGGTGACGCTGCCATCCCCTTTTTCGACCGTGCACGTAACCATCCCGCCGGGCGTTTCGACCGAAAAAGGCTCTTCGCCCACCAGGCCCTCATCGTACAGGGAGCGTGCAAAGATGCGCAGGCCGTTCCCGCTCTTTTCCGCTTCACTGCCGTCTGGGTTGAAGATACGCAGGCCGAAATCGCACACAACGCTCTCTATGGGACCGTAGAGAATGCCATCCGAGCCTACGCCATAGTGGCGATGACAAATCGTGCGCACGTTTTCTGGAGACAGCTCGACTCCAAACGTGCTGGGGCGCACTACGATATAGTCGTTGCCTAACGCATGGTATTTGAGGTATTTCATCTTCGCTTCCGCTGCAATGATATTTTCTTATCCGCGATAGTCAAATTCAAGACTGTTGCCTTGCCTTGCAAAATTTTGACGGTAGAATATCCGTATCACCCTGGACCCTCAGGGTGCTTCGTGGGATTTTCAACCTGCAACCCTGCAACTTTGAACCTGCAATAGTTTACTGTGGAGGATGGGGATGGTGGATTTCGTGCATCTGCACACACACACGGAATTTTCACTGCTGGATGGCCTGAGCAGTGTGAAAGCCCTGGCGACGTATGCGAAAGAATTGGGCATGTCCGCGCTGGCGATTACCGATCACGGGACGATGTTTGGCGTCGTCGATTTCTACAAAGCCTGCAAGGCCGCCGAGATCAAGCCTGTCATCGGCGTGGAGGCCTACATCGCGCAGAATTCACGCTTCGATCGCGATCACAATGAGAAGCCGTATCACGTCGTCCTGCTGGCGCAAAACCAGACCGGCTACCAGAACTTGCTCAAGCTGGTCAGTATTGCGCAACTGGAAGGCTTCTACTACAAACCCCGCATCGACAAAGATGTGCTCGCGCAGCACGGCGAGGGCTTGATCGTGCTCACCGCCTGCGCGCAGGGTGAAATCCCACAATTGCTCGTGCAGGGACAGATCGACCAGGCCCGCGAAGCCATCTGTTGGTACCAGGCGCACTTCCCCGACCGCTTTTACTTCGAACTGCAAAACCACGCTATCCCTGAATTCGATCCCGTCTACCGCCAAATGATCGAGCTGGGCCGCGAGATGGCCGTGCCGCTGGTCGCCACCAACGACATCCACTACGCCAGGCGCGAGCAGGCCGACGCGCACGACGTGCTGCTCTGCATCGGCACGGGCAAAACGGTCAACGAGTCGAATCGTATGCGGATGACTGACCCTTCGTACTATATGCGGTCGCCGGAAGAAATGGCGCGGCTCTACGCCGATTTGCCGGAAGCGCTGGAGAACACGGTCAAAATCACCGAGCAGTGCAACGTCGAACTGCAATTCGCGCCCCCATATCACCTGCCCACATTCCCCGTGCCGGAGGGGCGCGGTGATTCGGAAAAGTTCCTGCGTGACCTGTGCTACGCCGGCCTCGTCTGGCGCTACGGCGAGGCGCGCGCGCAGGAGCCGGAGGTGGTAGAGCGGCTGGAATACGAGCTGGGCATCATCCATACCATGGGCTTCGACGACTATTTCCTCATCGTGTGGGATTTGTGCGAGGCGGCGAAAGCGCGCGACATCTGGTGGAACGTGCGTGGTTCCGGTGCAGGCAGTGTCGTTGCCTACAGCCTGGGCATCACCAGCGTCGACCCTTTCAAGAACCGCCTGTTGTTCGAGCGATTCCTCAATCCTGACCGTATCTCCATGCCCGATATCGACCTGGATTACCCCGACGACCGCCGCGAAGAGCTGATCGCCTACACCGCCGAACGCTACGGCGCGGACCGCGTCGCCGCCATTATCACTTTTGGGACGCTCGGTGCGCGCGCGGCCATCCGCGATGTGGGCCGCGCGCTCGACATCCCCCTCAACGAGGTCGATCGCGCCGCGCGCTTGATCCCCAACGTGCCCGGCAAGCCGGTTTCCATCGCCCAGGCGCTCGAGGAAGTCTCGGATCTTAAAGAGCTATACGACACCATCCCCTATGTCAAAAAGCTGTTAGACACGGCGCGGGAGGTCGAAGGCGTCACGCGCCACGCCAGCACCCACGCGGCGGGCATCCTCATCTCCGACCGCCCGCTGGTGGACTATATGCCGCTGCACCGCCCCACCAAAGGCGAGGGCGAAGGCCCCATCGGTATCGTCTCCCAATGGCCGATGGAAATCGTCGATATGCTAGGGATGCTCAAAGTCGACTTCCTGGGGCTGCGGACGATCACCCACGTGCGCAAGACGTGTGAGTGGATCGAGAAAGAGCACGGCCGCGTGCTGACGATGAATACCATCCCCTACGAGCGCGTTCCCGACGACCCGGAGCAGGATGCCGATGTGATGAAATTGTACGAACTGCTCGCCAGCGGCGAGACAACCGGCATCTTCCAGGTGGAAGGATCGGGGATGCGGCGGATTCTGCGCGAGATGCGCCCGGATCAGTTCCAGCATATCATCGCGGTGGTCGCTCTCTATCGCCCCGGCCCGATGGAAAACATCCCTTCCTACATCCGCCGGATGCACGGTGAGGAAGAAATACAGTTTCATCATCCGATTTTGCAAAATATACTCGATGATACATACGGAATTATAGTCTATCAAGAACAGATCATGCAAATCGCCGTCGCCATGGCCGGCTACAAACCCGGCGAGGCTGACGGCATCCGCAAAGCGGTGGCGAAGAAAATCCGCTATCTCATGGATAAGCACAAGCAGATGTTCCTCGAGGGGGCGCTCAAAAAGGGCATCCCCGAGGAAGTCTCCGAAAAGGTCTGGGCCGACATCGAATTCTTTGCCCGCTACGGCTTCAACCGCGCACACGCCACCGACTATGCCGTCATCACTACACAGACGGCCTATCTCAAGGCGCACTATCCGCTGGAATTTATGACGGCCCTGATGACGACCGAGCGCCACAACATTGAAAAACTTGGCTTCCTCATCGCCGAAGCGCGCCGCAGCGGGTTAGAGGTGTTGCGCCCGTGTATCAACCGCTCGGAAGTGGAATTCACCATTGAACATACACTTGATGGTCGCGCCATTCGTATCGGCCTGGGCGCGATCAAGAACGTGGGCGACGAGATCATGCGGCTCGTCGTGGACGCGCGGCGTGAACGCGGCCCCTTCAAGACGCTGGACGACTTCGCCGACCGCGTGGACTTGCGCAAGCTTAACCGCAAGGCGCTCGAATGTCTGATCCAGGCCGGGGCGCTGGACGATTTTGGACCGCGCCCCGCGCTGCTCACGTTGATCGACGCGCTCATCGGCGCGAGCGGGCAGGTGCACAGCGCTCGCGACGTGGGTCAGTTCTCGCTCTTTGATGCCATGCCCGGCGCGACCCAGACCATCAAGCCGCCCTCATTTGTCCCGGCGATCCCGGAGCGGCGGCTCCTGGAATGGGAGAAGGAGTTGCTTGGGACGTACCTCTCTCGGCACCCTCTGGCGCAACAGGAAAACGAGTTGCTGCGCCAGGATTTGGTCAACACCACGGTAGATCGTCTGGCGACGGAGGCTCTGGGGCAACAGTTGACGCTGGTGGGGATGGTTCAGCGCGTGCGCCGCATCGCCACGAAGAAGGGGGACACGATGGCCTTCGTCACCCTGGAAGGTTCCGGCGGTACGGTGGACGTGACCGTCTTCCCGCGCGTGTACGAACGCTTTAAGGGCAAGTTTGTCGTTGAGAACATTGTCGTTGTCAGCGGCAAACTGGACAACCGCCAGGACCGCGAGGAACACTCGCTGCTGGCCGACTGGTTCAAGGAACCGCACGAGTTGATGCGTCCTGCTGGCAACGGCGGGTATTCGGCGATGCCCTATGACGCGCCGCCTTTTATCGCCGAAGCCTCGCCGTTCTACGGGACAGAGCCGGATTTTACCGACGATTCTCCACCTGTCAATCCGCCTGACCGCAACGGCACGATGGTGCGAGCGCGCGCCGTACAGCCGGTTGCGCCGACTCCGCCCCCGACGATCAGATCAAAACCGCCCATAGCACCACCGCCCAACGGCGGCAACGGGGAACGCCAAGACACACCGCCACCGCCGGAGGAACCCCCTGCCCCGCCCGCGACGATCTATGTCACCCTCCCGCGAACCGGCGACGCTTCCCGGGATTTCACGCGGCTGGCGCAACTGCACAATCTGCTCAAAGCTGAATCGGGGCAGGATAATTTTGTCGTCTATCTCGAAAACGACTGCGGCAAGCCCGTGGAACTCCTCTTCCCCAACGAGCGTACCCGCTATACGTCGCATCTTAAAGAGCAGGTCGCTGGTATCGTCGGGGCAGAAAACATCCGGGTGATGATGGTTTGATTGGAGATTGAGTCATTGGAGACGTTATCTGCCGCAAATCGCGGGTATTTGGAGTTTTTGCGGAATATTGGAGAAGTCTCTAAGACGTGCGGGACGCGGACATACATCTGGGGCGGGTTCACCATCGATATTTTGGAGGGCCGCTTTGTCCGCGAGCACCACGACCTGGACGCCTTCACGCTGAACCTGCTCGACGTTCTGCCGGAGATGACGGCACTGTACACCGCGCGTGGTTATGCAACGGAGTTTCGTGACGACATCGACATGCTGACGATCCGCAGGGACGGCCTGCACGCCTCGGTGAACCGCCTCGAAGTCGATGGCCCGATTGCGATGTGGCGGCATATCGGCGACGAGGGCACGGTTTGCTTCCCGGCTGATTGGTTGGACGCCGCGCCGCGCGATTTCTACGGCGTGAAGGTTTACTTGGCAGGGCTGGAACTCGATTACACGCTGAAGACCAACATCCGTATGATTAACGCAGTCTGGACCTTGCGCGAGCACGATCACGCGGCCATCGCTGTGCTTGAGCGGATGATGGTAGAGCGCAATCTCGACCCGGAGGATTTTCTACGGCACGTGTGGAGCTTCAATCCGTATTGGGTGAAGCAGGGGTATCCAGAATACGCGATGCCGGCTGTCGCCCGCCCATTACATCCTCTTCAATCGGATTGTTCTCACCGCTGAGTTCGCTGAGCGCGCGGAGAATCATAACAGAGGTAACTTGAATTCAAATCCGTGTTTGTACTGGGGGTTGATGTCACTATTACCGTATGGGATCACGGCGTTTGTGGGTATGACCGTCATGGCTTCTAGATGGTTTCGGCTCCGGCGCACACAAGAGGGCGTTACTTGGCTCTTGTATGGGCTGTTTGCTCTCATGACTGTAGGTGTATTGTGGGTGATGTGGGGTCTAAATCGAGCCGATGTCGTGAAATCGTGTAAAACGGTGCTTTATCTTATCCATTGGCTGCTACTTACCATTTATTGGGCATATTTGCGTCACATTGACCGCCGAGACAGACGGCTACAAGGCTAATGACTATCCGACTGTCGCGCAAGGAGGATTTATGACCAACCTACTCTTATCCGACGTGTTAATGCTCCACGTCCGCAAACTCGCGGAGGAAATCGGACCGCGCCCGGCCGGGCATCCCGCGGAGATGCGCGCGCGGCAGTACATCCGCCAGGTGCTCAGTGAACTCGGCTACGATGAAGTCGAAACACTGCCGTTTCTCACGCCGGATACCTGGGGGTATGCGCTCGGCAATCCCCTGGCGCTGACCCTGGCGAGCAATCTTTTGGGAACGCGCAGCCGGGTGGGACGGCTGTTGGGCGGCATGACGGCTCTCGCCAGTGCGTACACGCTCTGGCGTTCTACGTGCGTCGACAAACAGCCGCTCGCCGCATTGTCTCCACGCCGGCAAAGCGCGACATTGATCGTGCGCGTGCCGTCCACCGAGGTAACCCGCCGCACATTGGTCTTGCTGGCGCACACCGACAGTAACAAACATCGCCCTTCTTTCTCGCCGCAGCTCAAGAAGTATCTTCTGGGCCTGACGACGGCGGGACTGGCGGCTGTAGCGAGCAACGGCGTGGCGCAAATCATCGAGGGGTTGAGCGGTAGTAAGAGCGTGGCGAAGTTCCGCAAAGCCAGCCTGTGGGCGGTCGTCACCAGCCTGCTGATCGCGCTGTACGACGAAACCGGCCCCTACGTCCCCGGCGCGAGCGACAACGCGAGCGCGGTAGCTTGCGTCCTGGGTTTGGCGGCGCAACTCCAACAGCAGCCGTTGCGCCACACCGAAGTCTGGCTGGCGTTCACCGGCGCGGAGGAGGTGGGCTGCCTGGGCGCGCATGCCCTGCTCGATGCTTACGGTGACCGGCTGCGTGATGCCTGGTTTCTCGATGTTGAGATGGTGGGGACTGAAGAAATCGCCTACGTCACACGCCACACGGGATTGTCGCTGCTCTCGGCCTATCGCCCGGATGCCGAATCGCTGGCGTGGGCTGAACGTACCAGCCGCCAACATCCCGGAATGGATATCCAGGGGCGGGAGATGGTCATCGGCGAGGAAGTCGGCGCGCTGCGCGTGCGCGGCTATCGCGGGGTGTGCCTGTCGGGGTTCGGCCCCGATGGCTGGCTGGAAAACTGGCATCAGACCAGCGACAACGTGGAAAACCTCGTCCCTGCGGGGTTAGAAAAAGCCTCCCGCTTCGCCTGGGCGATGCTGCAGGATTTGGATAAGTAGCCGCGGTTTCCATACCGCGCTGGAACGCGCTATGGAAAGCGCGGCTACGCTTCAAATGCCTTCAAAAACGCTACCGCATTGTCGCCCAGCGTCTCTATCCGATAGCCGCCTTCCTGGACAATGACGCTGGGGAGTCCGAGCGCCGCAATCCGCCGCCCAATCTCGCGGAAGCCGTCTGTGGTGATGCGGAATTTGCCGATGAGATCACCTTCCGCCGCGTCCAGCCCTAGGGAGACGAGCAAGTAGCGCGGTGCAAACTCAACGATAACGTCGAGCGCCTCATCCAACACCGCCAGGTAGCTTACATCGTCCATGTGCAGCGGCAGCGGCCAGTTATGATTGAGTCCCAGCCCCACCCCCGCGCCGCGCTCGTCGGTACGTCCCCAGAAGAACGGGTAGATCCACTCCGGGTCGGCGTGCAGGGAGCAGAACAGCGCCGCCGGGTCCTCGTAGAAGATCGCCTGCGTGCCGTTGCCGTGGTGGTAGTCGAGGTCGAGGATGGCGACGGGGCCATCCGCTTGCAGGCTGCGCGCGGCGATGGCGACGTTGTTGAGATAGCAGAAACCTCCGTACTGGTCGGGCATCGCGTGGTGACCGGGAGGGCGGCAGAGGGCATAGGCGGCGCAGACGCCGTTCGTGGTGCGGACGCCATTCCCGCTGCGGACGAGATTCGCCGCCGTGAGGGCGCATTGCGCGCTCCAATAGGCCGCGTCCCACGTACCTTCAAGGATGGGGTCCTCGTAATCGTAAGTGTAGTAATCGCGCCGGCCGGGGAAATCTTCCGGGCAGTGCGGCGCGTGCTCGGATGTCACGTCGTCGCGGCCGGCGATGACCGGGCGCGGTTCGCCGAAGTGGGCGGCGCCCTGCACGTAAGCCGTTCGCAGGTACGTCACGAAATCCGCATCGTGCGCTTTCAGGATCGGCGCAAGACCGTGATCCGTGGGGGGCATAATCGGCCCAAGCTGCGCGGCCCGCACGGCGGCGAGGATCGTTTCCGCGCGGGCTGGCGTCTCACGGTATTCGATGGGCTGCCCGTTGATGACGAGATTCTCCGTGGCGTGCCCGTGGTGGCGGTCGGTGTAAATCGTGTGCATAACTTCTGACTACCCTTGCGAAGATTTTCGAACCTTCGCAAGGGTCATGAAAGATTGTACCGCTCAAGCGCCAGGTTGAGGATTTCGGCGACGAGCGTTGTGTAGCTGACGCCTTCCGCTTTGGCGATGATGCACATATCGCTGAACTCGGGACGCAGGCCGGGCAGCGTGTTGATTTCGACGAGCTGCGGCGCGCCGTTTTCGTCCAGGCGGAAATCCACGCGCGACACATCGAGCGCGTTGAGCGCTTCGAAGGCTTGCACGGTCAACGCTTTGATGGTCGATGTCACATCCTCCGGCAGATTCGCCGGGCAATGGAACTGTGGCCCGCCGACGTTGACCGGCGCAAAGCCTTTGGCTTCGGTGTTGTACACGCCCGGAATCTCGGCGCGTGACATGTCGATTTCCTCGATGGGGAAGACGTGGTAGCCGTCGGCGTCGTAGAAGGCGGAACGCGGCAGGTCGCCCGGCATATACCGGTTGCCGATCAAGGCTACGGTAAACTCGCGGCCCGGCAGGTACGTTTCGACCAGCGCCGGTTGGCGATAGGTGCGGATGACCCATTCGACTTGCGCGCGCAGTTCCGCTTCATCGCGAACGATGGAATGGGCGTTGATCCCCATGCCCGATCCCTCGCGCGCAGGTTTGACGAACAGGGGGAAGCTCAGACGCGCGTCCAGCGGTTCATCGACGTGGCCGAAGGACTGGAACGGCGCGGTCGGCAGTCCCGCGTCTCGCCAGATGCGCTTGGTCATCACTTTGTCCAGCGAGATGGCGTGTGTGAGCACCTTCGAGCCGGTGTAGGGGATGGACAGCATCTCCAGCACGGCGGGGACCTGCGATTCGCGTGAATCGCCGCGCAACCCCTCGGCGATGTTGAAGCAGATGTCCGGTTGGGCGGAGCGTACGGCGTCAATGAAGGTTTCGTCGGCCTCCAGGAAGAGTGGCTCGTGACCGAGTTCGCGTAATGCGTCCTGGATGCCCTGGACGGTTTCTTCCGCGTCGTACTCGGCCAGCGCGTCAGACGGCGCGCCGGCCGAGGGTTTGACAGCATGTTTGCGATTGGCGACGACAGCGACGCGCAGTCCCATTTAGCGTTCCACCATTTCGTGTTGGACGACGAAGGGCGCGGGAGTCGGAGTCTGCGGGATGCGCGCGTGGGTCTCGTGCCACTGCTGCGGCGCGATCTCGCGACGCTGGCCCGAGAGCAAGCCCGCAACGCCTTCTTGCCCGGCCTCGTTGCGGCGGCTCTGGCAGTATGGGCAGGTCGCCGGATTGTGGCCCTGGTAGCCGGTGGGCTGTGTGTACGCGGTGATGAAGCCCTCGTAGTTGCGGACGATGACCTTGGTGTCCGACATGCTCAGCAGGTAGTTGGGCAGGATTGGCACTTTACCGCCGCCCTCCGGTGCGTCGATCACAAAAGTGGGGATGGCGAAGCCGGACGTGTGCCCGCGCAGCGATTCCATAATCTCCAGGCCCTTCGAGACGGGCGTGCGGAAGTGCCCCGCGCCGTGGACGAGATCGCACTGGTAGAGGTAGTAGGGGCGTACGCGATTCTTCACCAGCTTGTGAGTCAGGTCCATGATGATATTGGGGCAGTCGTTGACGCCGGCCAACAGCACGGTCTGGCTGCCGAGGGGGATGCCGGCGTTCGCCAGGCGCGCGAGCGCCTGTTCCACTTCCGGCGTGATCTCTTTCGGGTGGTTGAAGTGGATGTTCATCCATACGGGATGGTACTTCGCCAGCATCGCCGTCAGCTCCGGGGTGATGCGTTGCGGCAGGAACACGGGCACGCGCGAGCCGATGCGGATGACTTCGACGTGGGGGATGGCGCGCAGGCGGAACAGGATGCGTTCGAGCACGTTCTGCGGCAGCGTCAGTGGATCGCCGCCGGAGAGCAGCACGTCGCGGATTTCGGGCGTGGCGGCGATGTAGTCCAACTGCTGCTCGTAGGAGGCCGAGTTGAACATCACGTGGCTATCGCCGACCAAACGGCTGCGCGTGCAGAAGCGGCAATAGCTGGCGCACTGCGTCGTCAGCAGCATTAGAACGCGGTCGGGATAGCGGTGCACTAGCCCGGCGACCGGGGAATGGGCGTCCTCGCCGAGCGAGTCGGCCATTTCCGCGTCGAATGGGACCAGTTCTTGCGCGGTGGGGATCACTTGCCGCCGGATGGGACAATTTGGATCGTCCGGGTCCATCAGGCTGGCGAAATAGGGTGTCACATCAACGTGAAAGTGGCCGGGTGCAGAAAGACCAGCAATCTCATCGGGGGTCAAGTGCAGAATACGGGAAAAATCCTCTACAGAACTCAGCCGGTGGGCGAGCTGCCAACGCCAATCGTTCCACTGCTCAGGTGAAACGTTTTGCCATACACGACGCCAACCTCCTGGGCCAGGAGGCTCTTCCAAGTCCATACCAAACAGTTGTTCTTCCATTTTCACTTCCTTTTTTTGATTTTAGCTGTCAGTTATCAGCCTTCAGTTTAGTATTGATAAAAGCTCTTTGCTGTGCCGAGCCATGCTGGCTGAACGCTGATAGCTCTATCCAAGCAAACCTTCCAGGGCGATAGAGAGTTTGGGCGCCGGGATGCCGCTGAGGATCGCCTGGCTTGCGCCGGCCGCCTCAGCCTGGCGGTAGTGCTGCACCGTCTCCGAAAGCACGACGCAGCGGACTGCGGGACGCCGGGTTTTGAGCTGGTTGAGCACCGTCCAGGCTTCATCGCCGGGTAGATTGGAATCCACCACTACCAGCGCCGGGCGTTTGCTTTCGACCGTCCGCAGGGCTGACGTCGCTGTATTCGCTTGCTCCACAGTGGAGACCTGTGGCAGTGACTTCAACAGCGTCACCAGACTATCCCGAAGCGGTCCGGGTTTTGCCACCACCAGAACCGGCATTTGTGCACCCATGGAATCCTTCCTTACTCACACAATCAGGTGCAACGCGCTACGTTCACTGAGAAGGGCGTTGCACCTGAGTACATCGTAAATTAAGTTTCTTTAAACTTTTCGTATCTTATCAATAATCCGGGGGAGACAAACTCCCGCCGAAGGCACTTGCCGAAAATGCCAAATACAGGTACACTGCGCAACCTATGCTAGATGATCTCGATCTCACCGCAATTCACGACGAAAACGCTCGTATCCTGATCCAGCAACTGCTGAATCTGATCGAGCAGTTAGCCGCCGACCTGCGTGAGGCGCAAGCGGAGAATCAACGCTTGCGCGATGAATTGAATCGGCTCAAAGGCGAGCAAGGTAAACCCCACATCAAGGGGAATACCCCCAAAGCCAGCACGCCCGCGCATTCGTCGGAGGCTGAGCGGCGGGAGACACGCCCCCGCCAAAAGCGCAAGAAACAAGCGAGCGTGCATATTGACCGGGAAGAAGTGCTGACGGTCGACTCCACGCTCTTGCCACCCGACGCCGAATTCAAGGGGTATGAAGTGGTGGTGGTGCAAGACGTGGTGGTGCAGACCGACAATGTGCAGTTTACGAAAGAGAAGTACTATGCCGCCTCGACCCGGCAAACGTACCTGGCAGCCCTGCCACCCGGGTACCATGGGCAGTTTGGGCCGGGGCTGCGCGCGTTGGTCCTGGCGCAATACTATGGACAAGGCGTCAGTGCACCCAAGATTCACGCCTTCCTGACGCAGGTGGGAGTACAGATTTCGGTAGGCCAAATTGCGACCTTGCTGACGCAAGATCACACGGTCTTCCACACAGAAAAGCAGGCTGTCTATGAGGCGGGCCTGCGCAGCAGTCCGTGGCAGCAGATTGATGATACCTTGACGCGGGTGGATGGGCAGAACCAGAGTTGTCACATCGTGTGCAATCCGCTCTACAGCGCCTATTTCACGCGCCCGGGCAAGGATCGTTTGACGGTCCTGGGCGTCTTGTACCCGCAAGCGGCGCGCCAGTACTGCTTGAACGCCGCAGCGCTGCAGTTGCTGGAACACATCAACTTGGCGCGGGCAGCCCGGCGCTGTCTGACGCAATGGCAAAGTGCGGACTACTGGGACGAAGAAACCTTCTTCCACCGTCTGGACACGGAGTTGCCCACGTTGACCCCGTATCAACGCCAGTGGGTGGTGACGGCGGCGGCGATTGCAGCCTATCAGGCGAACCGCACATGGCCCATTATTCGCACCCTGGTCTGTGACGATGCGCCCCAATTTGACTGGCTGACCGCGCAGTTGATGCTGTGTTGGGTCCATGAAGGGCGCCCCTACAAGAAGCTGACTCCCTATGTGGCGGTACATCAGACGCTGTTGGACGCGTTCCTGACCCGTTTTTGGGACTACTATCGGCAGTTGCGCACCTATCAACGCGCCCCGACCGCCGCGGAACGCACGCGCCTGAGTGCCGCATTTGACACCTTGTTCGCCACCCGCACCGGTTATACCCAACTGGATCGCCGCATTGCCAAAACCCAGGCCAAAAAAGCGGCACTGTTGTTGGTCCTGGAGCATCCTGAACT